>Ga0209292_1002235_pt1 | contig 22457 bp, 25 predicted proteins | sample GOMGulsemesocosm_2_FD_184634 | JGI IMG/M metagenome (GOLD analysis project Ga0209292, IMG submission 184634) | Methane-oxidizing microbial communities from mesocosms in the Gulf of Mexico - GOM9C Gulf of Mexico (SPAdes) (version 2) | ecosystem: Environmental > Aquatic > Marine > Cold seeps... | reverse complement strand
AATAATTGATTTAAAGCAACATGCACGATTATCGCCAGAGGTTAGTCTAAATTCGACTGCGAAATTAACCAATAATTAGTAATTAGCAATTAATCTCACTGTTTTTTTACTACCATCGGTAGTTTAAATTTTTCCTGAGCTAGTTTTAACAAGGAAAAAAGCTTAGTTAATTCCATGTCTAGTGTGTTTGAATAGAAGGGTTGATTTGATTTATTTATCAAATAAATCTGGTCTTCTTTCTTTCGTTCTTTGGTGTGCTTGTTCTTCCCTCCAAGATTCTATCTTTGGGAAATTTCCCGAAAGTAATACATCCGGTACTTTTACTCCTTTGTAATCTGCAGGTCTTGTATATACAGGAGGTGCTAATAAATCATCCTGAAAAGAATCTGTTAAAGCTGATGTTTCGTTGTTTAGTACTCCTGGTATAAGTCGGATAACAGCATCACATAATACGTTTGCTGCTAATTCTCCTCCAGAAAGCACAAAATCTCCAATTGAAATTTCTCTTGTAATGAATAAGTCACGTACTCGTTGATCCACTCCTTTATAATGGCCACATAAAATAATGATGTTTTCTTTTAAAGAAAGTTCATTTGCAGTACCTTGATTTAAAGTTTTTCCGTCAGGAGTCATGTAAATTACTTCGTCGTAATTACGTTCAGATTTCAATTTTGAGATGCATAAGTCAATGGGTTCTATCATCATTACCATACCGGCTCCACCACCAAATTGGTAATCGTCAATACTTTTTTGTTTATTGGTGCTGTAGTCTCTTAAGTTGTGAAAACACACTTCTACAATTCCTTTTTCCTGAGCGCGTTTCAAAATTGAGTCGTTAAATGGACTCTGCATTAATTCTGGTAAAACGGTAATGATATCAATTCTCATAAAAACGAATTAGCTTCTGTTTTTGTTTAACTCGTCTTGAAGTTTTCGCATTACTTTCTGCTCGCGCTCCAAAGCCGTTTTTTTATGACTCTCGTATTCTTTTTCAACATCTGCAAGTTGCACTTTAGCTTCTTGGGTTGTTGTATTACTATTTTTGAACTTATAAATAAAGAATATAAGTAATATTGATAATACAGAAATGATTCCCCAGAAAAGATTTTTGAATGCTCCTTTTTTCATGTCACTCCCAATAAAAGAAATGTTGTCCTTATCAGTGTTTACTTTAGTGATATCATTATTTAGCATTTCTATTTTAGATTCAAGTTTCTTAGTGTTTGATTTTTGATCTTCAATAATAACTGCTAGAGCTTTAATTTCTCCTTTTTGTTTGTTTACAGAATCTAACACTTGTTTTTTTAATGTATGTAACCAAGCTCTTTTTACAACTTTAAATTCTTGGAAGTTGTTGGACTTAGTAATAACATAATCAAACTTTTCGTTAACATTACTATTAGTAAGTGATAACTCTTTAGTTGTTTCTTGAGCTGAAATATTTAAAACACCTATAAAAAGAGTGCATAAAAAAAAGTAAAACCTATTCATGGTAAATGTGTTTTTTGATAAAAAATCCGTGTTATATAAAAACACGGATTCTTCGTAATTATTGTATGTCGTTAGAATTCTACTAGTAATAGCTAAATCTTCTAACTTTTGATATATGTTTCGCTAAACGGATAACTTGGTGTGAATATCCATATTCATTGTCGTACCAAACGTATAGTACAATGTTTTTACCGTTACTTCTTACGATAGTAGCTTTACTGTCATAAATAGATGGAGCAGAAGAACCAACAATGTCAGAAGATACTAATTCGTTATCTAATGAATATTTTATTTGCTCTACTAAATCACCTTCTAAAGCGTATTTTTTAATAATTGCATTAACAGCATCTACTGAAGTTGTGTTTTCAACTTCTAAATTTAAAATAGCTAATGAACCATTTGGAACAGGTACTCTAATTGCATTAGAAGTAAGTTTTCCTTCTAAAGACGGTAGTGCTTTTGATGCAGCTTGACCAGCTCCAGTTTCAGTAATAACCATATTTAAAGCAGCAGCTCTACCACGACGGTATTTTTTGTGGAAGTTATCAACTAAATTTTGATCATTTGTGTATGCGTGAATAGTTTCTAAGTGTCCGTGAACAATACCTAAGCTATCCTCAATTGCTTTTAAAACAGGAGTAATAGCGTTTGTTGTACAAGAAGCTGCAGAGAAGATATTTACTTCGTCTGGATTGTTTTCTAGGTGGTTTACACCGTGTACAATGTTGGGGATTCCTTTTCCTGGAGCAGTTAATAAAACTTTATCTGCACCATTTGAAGCTAGTAACCTGCTTAAAGCTTCTTTATCTCTAAAAGCACCAGTGTTGTCAATAATTAAAGCATTGTTTATTCCGTGTACAGTATAATCAATGTCTTCAGGAGCATTTGCGCTAATCATTTTAACAGTAGTACCGTTAATTATTAATGCCTTATTATCAATATCAGTAGTTACTGTACCAGCAAAATCGCCGTGAACAGAATCTTGCTTTAATAGTGAAGCTCTTTTTTCTAAAACTGTTTGATCAATAGTTCCTCTAGTAACAATTGCTCTTAAACGCATTTGTTGTCCTTTACCAGCTTTAGTCATTAGTTCTCTAGCTAATAAACGACCAATTCTACCGAAACCATATAATACAACATCCTTTGGCTGTAGTTCTTCTGATTTACTAGCGTCCTTTAATTTATCAGAAACAAAGGCCGTAGCGTCATTATATTTGTTGTCTTCTAAATGATATTCATATGTTAATTTACCAATGTCTAATTTTGATGGTGGTAAATCAATACTTTGTATTGCTTTTGCGATTTCTACAGAATCAAAAATGGAAATTGGTTTTTCAACAAATTTCCCTGCATATTCATGAAGGTTTAAAATGTCACTAACATTTTTGTCTATTAACTGGTTTCTGAAAAGTACCAATTCAATAGATTTGTCGTACCATAAATCACTAACTACTTTAATAAAATCTACACAAGCTCTTCTTCTGTCAGCTTGAAAAACTAATTCCTTTTCGTATGTATCGTTTGCAATCATTACTGTGTTGTTTGTTTTTGAAAGTGCAAAATTACTAATTATAACTAAAAAAACATTTGAAATGTACGTTTTTTTTGGTGTTACAGTTTTTGTAAGTGAAACAGAAACCTCAGGAAATGAAGTTTATGAGGAAGAAAAAGTAATGTGTAAATTAGTTTTATCCCCTAGTTTAATTAACTAAAACTAATGGCTAAATATACCCTATAGTGGCTATTTTATTTGATTTCGTTTTAGCTTAACTTAGTAAAGGCGATTTAAGTTGGAAATTATGAAAACGTTATTCCCTATTAATAAAGTTATTAAAGTGCTACAGAGTATGATGAGTGGTGATGTGAGCATAAACGATTATATCACAAAGCATTCTGAGTATTTAATTGAAGAAGATAGAATGCATAAAGAGTTTCAGGAAATGAGCAAAGAGATACATATGTCGCTTGCTGATGCAAAGAGTGTGATTACAGAAGAAAAACAAAAAACAGCTATTCTAATTTGTTATAAGAGTATATTTTCGAGTTGTATGATTAAATTAGAGATTGACAAATGAAATTTAAAAAAAAGACTCACCTTTATGGTAAGTCTTTTTAGTCTTATATTAGGATTGTTCTAACGTAGCCACCAGTTTTTCATTTGTCCATTTGGATAAATAACCTCTATTTGATATAAGTTTTTAATTTTCAAACTGTTTAGGTTATTTAGGTCATTGACACTTTCTATAGCTCTTTCGTTTATTTTAGTAATAATGCAATCTTTAGTAATGTTAAGATTATTACTAAGAATTGTTTTTTTAACGCCTTTAACACGTACACCGCTAGAAATTTCAAATTTATCTTTTTCCTCTTGTGTAAGGTTTTTTAACTCTAAACCGAAAGCTTTTTGAGTAAGGATGCTTTTGTCGGATAATTTTACAGGAATAGTCTTTAGATTACCATCTCTTAAAATTGTAATATTAATAGTGTTGTTAGGTTTTTGAGTGCTTAAGTATCCAGTTAAATCAGATGATTTCGCTATTTTGGTGTCATCAATGTTTTTGATGATATCACCAACTAATAAACCTGCTTTTTCTGCACCAGAATTAGGTTCTATTTTATCAATATAATATCCTTCAGTATCTTTAAGGTCATGTTTTTTTGCGACACCATTATTTAAGCCTAATCCGCTAACTCCTAAAATAGCTTGATGTACATTGCCATATTCTAAAATATCTTCTACAATTTTTTTAGTAGTGTTTGATGGTACTGCAAACGAATATCCAATATATGAACCAGTCCTTGAAGAGATGGCGGTATTTATCCCAATCAACTCTCCGCGTGTGTTAACTAAGGCTCCACCAGAATTCCCTGGGTTTACTACAGCATCAGTTTGTAAAAAAGATTGGATATTATCATCTCCATCTAAATCCCTAGATTTTGCGCTTATAATTCCTGCGGTAACTGTAGATGTTAAGTTGTATGGGTTTCCGACAGCTAATACCCATTCTCCAATTTTCACATTATTCGAATCTCCAAATGGGATATAAGTCAGCTTTTTTTTTGTTTCAATTTTAAGCAAGGCGATGTCACTTTTTTTATCAAAACCAATCACTCGTGCTTTATATGATTTTTGATTGTTTAAGGTTACTGTCAATTCATCAGCATTATCAATAACATGGTTGTTAGTAACAATATAACCATCTTCAGAAATAACTACTCCTGAACCAGTAGATCCTTTTTGGATCTGTTCTCCTTGCCTGTTGTAGTAATCAAAAATATTTCTTGGTTGTATATATGTTGTAGTATTGGTAACGTGCACCACTGCGTGTACCGTTTTTTCTGCAGCAGCTGTAAAATCGGTGTTTTCAGTTAAGCCAATAATAGTTTTGTTTGTGTTGCTTACAGGAGTTGAAAACTGTTGAGTAGGTATTACAGTGTTAATTTCTTGAGTCACTTTTTTTTCTGAGGCTAATTTGTAACCACTAATAGCTACAATTCCGCCAAGAACGGAAAAAAGGGAGATCTTGATTATTTCTTTCATAATAAATGCGATTTAGGAAATTATAAAAGTAAAGTTAATTCATTTATTGAGTTGATAACTTACTTTAACTTGCTATTAACGTGGTGTTAAAAAACTTAACAGCGGTGTTTTTATAACGTTTTATAATGCGATTTTATTTTAGTTAAGTTTTCATTTGAATGCTTACATTTGTAACACAATAAAATTTTCAATGCTTACATTTTATAAATACCAAGGAACAGGGAATGATTTTGTAATGGTGGATAACCGTGAAGGAGTTGTTTCAAAAGAAAATACTACCCTTATCAATTCCTTATGTGATAGACGTTTTGGAGTTGGTGCTGATGGATTAATTCTGTTAGAAAAAAGTAATACTACTGACTTTAAAATGGTTTATTTTAATGCCGATGGGAACGAGGGGAGCATGTGTGGAAATGGCGGAAGATGTATAGTAGCTTTTGCGAGTTTTTTAAATATTATTGGTGATAACACAACATTTGAAGCCGTAGATGGATTGCATGTAGCAACAATAAAGAATGATGTTGTAAGTCTGCAAATGCAAGATGTAGCTACTATTGAAAATAAAAAAGATAGTGTGTTTTTAGATACGGGATCTCCTCACCATGTTCAGTTTGAAGAGCATATTTCTGATTTTGATATCAAATTAGAAGGAAGAAAAATCAGAAATGAAGTGTACGGCGCTCAAGGGAGTAATGTCAACTTTGTAAAGAAAATTGACGATACGACCTTTAGGTTACGTACTTACGAAAGAGGAGTGGAGGATGAAACTTTAGCTTGTGGAACAGGAGCTACAGCAGTAGCCATTGCGATGAATTATTTAAATGAAACTACAGCTGAAAATATTACATTAAATGTTGAAGGTGGGGAGTTGAAGGTTTCTTTTAATATGATAAACGGTGTTTATGGCAATGTGTTTTTAACTGGGAAGGCAATTCAAGTTTTTAAAGGGGAAATAGCATGCTAACATTAAAAGGGGAACGAATATATCTCAGAGCACTTGAACCAGAGGATTTAGAGTTGATTTATGCAATTGAAAACGACGAATCTGTTTGGGAGGTGAGTCAAACACAAACTCCATATTCTCGTTTTTTGATAAAACAGTACTTAGAAAACTGTCATAAGGATATTTATGAGGTAAAGCAATTGCGTTTAGTGATTGTAGCTACTGATGATGAAGCCGTGGGATTTGTTGATTTATTTGACTTTGATCCCAAAAATGATAAAATAGGACTTGGGGTGTTAATATTAGATCATGCTCGAGGAAAAAAATATGGACGTGAGGCATTGGAATTACTCATTGAGTATACGTTTAAGAATTTATACGTGCATCAAATTTATGCAAATGTATTAGAGGATAATATAGCAAGTATCAAATTGTTTGAAAGTCTGGATTTTGTGAAAACAGGTGTAAAGAAAGACTGGATTTTAGAAGGGAATTATTATAAAAGCGAATATTTATTTCAATTAATAAAAGATGTACATTAAAAAACTATTAGTAATTATAGCCTTATTAGGTTTGGTAGGTTGTTCAATTTTTGCATACTATATATACAATGCAATTTTTGTATCTAACACAGCATTTGAAAATGAAAAAGCAACACTGTTTATAGCTTCTGATGATTCTTTTAGTGATGTAGTGGAGGATATTACTCCTTTATTAAAAAATGTAAAGACCTTTATTAAGGTAGCAAATAAAAAGAAGTATACGGGAAATATAAAGCCAGGAAAATACGAAATAGTAAAAGGGATGAATAATAATGATATCATTAATTCATTGCGCGTAAATAATATACCTGTTCGGGTGTCTTTCAATAATCAAGAGTCTTTAGAGAGTTTAGCTGGAAGAATTTCCACTCAAATAGAAGCAGATAGTGTTTCGTTGCTTGCTGCTTTTACTGAAAAGAACTTTTTAATTGGGAATAAATTTAATAAAAATATAGCCTTAGGGATGTATGTAGCTAATAGTTATGAGTTTTTCTGGAATACAGATGCGGAGGGGTTTAGATCTAGGATGTTAAAAGAGTATAATCGATTTTGGTCTGAAAGTAGAGTTACGAAAGCAGAGAAAATAGGAATGACTAAAAACCAAGTAATTTCATTGGCGGCTATAGTTCAAAAAGAAACCGTTAAAATAGATGAAAGACCAAGAGTTGCTGGAGTGTATATGAACAGAATTAAGAAAGGGATGTTGTTACAAGCAGACCCAACAGTTGTATATGCGGTTAAAAAAGCAACAGGAGTGCAATTGAAAAGAGTTTTGTATGAACATTTAAAAATAAATTCAAAATATAATACATATCTTCATGCAGGTGTGCCGCCTGGCCCCATAACAATGCCTGATGTTTCTGCTATTGATGCGGTGTTGAATTATGAAAAACATAAGTATTATTACTTTGTTGCAAATATCAAAAAAATGGGGTATCATCAGTTTGCTAAAACCTTAACTCAGCATAATAGGAATGCGGCTGCATACCACGAATGGGTTAAAAAGATCAATTAAGTGCTTGATTTTCTTTGTGTTAAGAAAAATTAAGTTTATCTTTGAAGTTCCGAAAATAATTATATCTTTGCCGACTGAAATTTTAAGCATTTCATTAATTCGTTTAATAGACGAAGAAATTAAGTCTTAAGAAATCAAATATATGATAAGGAAATTTACAAAGATTTTGTTAATCTCTGCAGCAATTTTTACAATCGCTACAGGATTTACATCAAAAAAAGAGTTAGGAGCATCAAATGTAATTAACTCTGAAGTGAAGGAGGGTTTAGGATTGTATTATACGGTTTTAAACGAGAATGAGATTGAAGAGGAGGCTGAAGAGTTTTCTTTGTTTTTAGGAAAATCATTTATCGGCTTTAAAGAAGCTGTTGGTTTTAAAGAGTCTCAAGGAAGGTACTATGTAGTAAATACTTTCGGGTATATGGGTAAATATCAATTTGGTAGAGGGACCCTAAAGTTGATTGGAGTTTACAACACAAGCACTTTTATTAAGGATCCAAATATTCAAGAAAAAGCTTTTGAAGCGAATTTATCGAGGAATAAATGGGTGTTAAGAAGAGATATCAAACGTTTTGAGGGAAAAATAATTGGTGGTGTTAGGGTTACTGAATCTGGTATTTTGGCAGCAGCACATTTAGGAGGTCCTGGAAATGTAAAGAAATTCTTAAGAAGTTATGGGAAAACTGTTTTTTCTGATGCTTATGGAAGTTCAGTTCGTTATTACATGAAAAAATTTGCTGGATTTGACACTTCTTCAATTGAAGAAAATAAAAAAGCTAAAGTAAAGTTAGATTAAAATCTTATAACAGGTAATACAAAAAGGGAGTACATTTTCATGTACTCCCTTTTTTTATTTTTGAATTACAAAAATGGTAGGTTTTTTGTGCAAGTCAACCGGGTTTTTACTCCAGTATTTCGCAGTTTTTGTAATGATTAGTTCAGTAGGTAGTGTGATATCGCATGCTACACAAATGTTTGTGTTTGGGTGTAGTGTTGAACTTAAATCCTCGAGCATCTTATTATTCCTGTATGGTGTTTCAATGAATATTTGTGATTGGTTGTAGTCGTGTGATAGCTTTTCTAATCGCTTGATTGTTGCTTTACGTTCACTTTTGTCAATAGGAAGGTAGCCGTTAAAAGTGAAATTTTGCCCATTAAAACCTGATCCCATCATAGCAAGTAGTATTGATGATGGTCCAACCAGCGGTCTTACTTGAATATTTTTATCATGAGCAATTTTAACTACATCAGCACCTGGATCAGCAATAGCAGGACAACCAGCTTCTGAGAGTAACCCTACAATTTTTCCTTCCATGCAAGAATCTAAAAACGATGGGATATCAGCTGGATCAGTAAATTTATTTAGTGGGTGTAGTATTAAATCAGGTTGTGATTTTTTTGGACAAACTCTTTTAATAAATCTTCTGGCTGTTTTTTCATTTTCAACAATAAACTCATTGGTCATTTCTAATACTTTTTTTACAGAAATAGGTAAGACTTCCAAAGGTTCAGTGTCTCCAAGTGTAGTTGGTATTAGGTATAGTTTTCCGTTAAGTTTCATTGATGTCTAATTTATGTTGTTAGTTATAGTTTTGTAACAATTGCTGTACATGCTTTATCTAGCATTTGGTATACATTCTCAAAACCATTATCAAAATATGGGTCAGGTACGTTTAAATCTTTTTTAGGATGACTTTCGTTTAGTATTAGTTTTACTTTATTTCGGTCGTCCGTATTTTTAGCTAAAGCGAGTACGTTATTTTTATTAGAGTCGTCCATTACGTAAATAATGTCGAAAATGTCAAAATCAGCCGCTAAAAATTGTCTGCTTCTCTGATCTGTAATGTCTAATCCGTGTTTGTTGGCTATGTCAATTGATCGATTGTCAGGTAGTTCTCCTCTATGAAAAGCTGAAGTTCCAGCTGAATCTACATATATAAAATCAGTATCAACTTTTGCTTTTAAGATTCCTTCTGCTAAAGGTGACCGGCAAATGTTACCTAGGCAAACCATTAATATTCTTGTGTGAGTCATACAATTTCTAATAGCACAATTTAAGCATAAAAAAAATCACCAACTAAAACAGTTGATGATTTTTCCTTTCAATAGGTTTATTTTAATGTATGTTGATTACAGGGTTAATTTTTTCTGTAAATCTTCTACGTATTTTTTAAATTGTTTGTCGGTGTGTGCTAAGTTATCTACTGTTTTACAAGCGTGTAAAACGGTTGCATGATCACGTTTTCCTATCTGGCTACCGATACTCGCTAAAGAAGCTTTAGTTAGTCTTTTTGCAAAAAACATAGCCAATTGTCTAGCTTGTACAATATGACGCTTTCTTGTTTTTGATTGTAAGGTTCCAACATCCATTGAGAAATAATCAGAAACTACTTTTTGAATGTAATCAATTGATATTTCGCGTTTAGTATGTTTAACAAACTTCTCAACAATTTGTCTTGCTAAATCAATTGTAATCTCTTTTTTATTAAAAGAAGATTGTGCGATAAGAGAAACAATTGCTCCTTCTAACTCTCTAACATTTGATTGAATATTTTTAGCCACGTACTCCACGATATCATCTTGCATTTCAACCCCATCACGATATAGTTTGTTTTTAAGTATGGCAACTCGTGTTTCAAAATCAGGTTTTTGTAACTCAGCTGATAAACCCCATTTAAAACGCGACAATAAGCGTTGTTCAATATCTTGCATGTCTACAGGAGCTTTGTCAGATGTTAAAATAATCTGCTTCCCATTTTGGTGTAAGTGATTAAAAATATGGAAGAATACATCTTGAGTTCCTGCTTTTCCAGATAAAAACTGTACATCATCAATTATTAAAACATCGATGATTTGATAGAAGTGAATAAAGTCATTTCTATTGTTTTTTCTAACGGCATCAGTATACTGTTGAATAAATTTTTCTGCAGCAATATACAATACTGTTTTTTCAGGATATTTATCTTTTACATCAACTCCAATAGCATGAGCTAAATGTGTTTTTCCTAATCCAACTCCTCCAAAAATTAACAAGGGGTTAAAAGCGGTTCCTCCTGGCTTATTAGCAACTGCTAATCCGGCAGATCGTGATAAGCGATTTGAATCACCTTCTAAGAAATTTTCAAAATTGTAACTCGGGTTTAATTGAGATTCAATTTTCACATTTCTTATTCCTGGAATAATAAATGGATTTTTTAACTCGGGGCTTTTGTTTTTTAATGGAACATCAACATTTTGCGGCTTTACAGCTGACCTATTTGTACTAGGTATTTTTTCAGTAAACGGCTGTTTGTTTCCGTAAGTGTTTTCCATTTTAATGTTGTACACTAGTTTTGCTGACTCCCCTAATTCTTTTGTCAACGCAACTTTTAACAACTTCACGTAGTGCTCTTCCAGCCATTCATAAAAGAATTTACTGGGTACCTGAATACTTAACACATTATCAGTGAGTTTTGTCGGCTTGATCGGTTCAAACCATGTTTTGTAAGCTTGAGGTTGTATGTTGTCCTTTATGAACGACAGACAATTTTCCCAAACTGATAATGCAGTTTTATTCATTGAATATATTGGTTATATTTGTTTTTTTATTGCTGAGAATATTATTCTCATTATGTATTCTTGGGGATGACAAATATGTGAACAAATTAGTGAAAAAAAAAATTCATTTGCATTGAATATTTAAAATTTTTTCCTCATACTAATCTTTAAAAACTATGTTCGAATAGTAAATGACAAATGATTTATGAAAGCACACGAGACTGAAATACGAGTTCGCTATGGAGAGACTGACCAAATGGGAGTTGTTTATCACGGTAATTACGCTCAATATTTAGAAGTAGCAAGGGTAGAATGGTTGCGTTCTATTGATATTTCTTATAAAAAGATGGAGGATGATGGTGTAATGCTTCCTGTGGTTAATTTGAATATTTTTTTTAAAAAACCTGCGATTTATGATGAAGTTATAGTTATAAAAACAAAATTGCGTAAAAAACCTGGGTTAAAAATCACGATTGATCAAGAAATTTATAACAAAGAAAATATTTTAATAACAACCTCTGAAATTACCTTGGTTTTTGTGAATATGAAGACAAAAAGACCAATGTTGTGTCCTGACGAATTATTTAAAAAGTTAGGTTTTTAAAAGATAAAAACAAATTAATTATTCTAATTCTTTTATAGTAACTCCAAACAAATTAGAAAAGATTTCAAAAATTTGATCTGCATTCTTTTTTCTTACGGGAATTGTGTACTGACAATCTAGTTCTAGTTTCTGATGCGTAATATTCAATTGTTTTTCCTTAACAATACGCATCACTTTATTCATGTCTTTATATTGAAACGTGATGTGAAATACACGATCAATAGTTTTTTCAAGAATAACAGATGCTTCTAGTGCTAATTTTGATCCTGTTTTATTGGCATTCATCAAGCCTCCAACACCCAATTTTGTGCCTCCAAAATATCTGACAACAACAACAAGTATGTTAGTTACTCCAAAAGCTTGTATTTGACCATAAATTGGTGGGCCAGCAGAATTACTTGGCTCTCCGTCATCATTTGCTCTATAACGAATTTTATCAGTACCCAATTGCCATGCATAACACCAATGTCTTGCAGTGTGATGCTCTTTCTTTAGTTGTTCGATGATTGGTTTTACTTCGTCTTCAGAAGTAATGGGATAGGTATATCCGTAAAATTTACTCCCTCGATCTTTAAATAGTTCTCCTTTTGAGGGAGCGTCAATAGTTTTGTATGTATCTTTTAGTTCAGACAATGTTGTGTGTTATTATTGAGTAATCAAAAGTATAGAAATAATTGCAATTCCGATACCAATCCAGTTTTTAGAAGTTAGTTTTTCTTTGAAAATGAATAATCCAAGTAATGTGCATAAAGCAACAATGGTAACATTGTTAATAGAGAATACTACAGCGCTAGGTATGTTTTTAATATCAAGTGCTTTTAGTAAATAGTAAATTGAATAGTAGTTTATAACGCCTAATATGAAACCTGCTATTCCATTTTTAAAAGTTATAGGTGATGGTTTTATACAGTATACAAGTATTCCAAACACACCCGCTAAGCCGAATAAAATACCAGAAAATAAGTTTGTTTCACTGCGTGGGACATAGGTAGTTTGCACGTATTTTATTGTAGTGTCGATTATTCCTGCTCCCAAAAACAATAGTATAGGGAATATAAGAGATGCTTTTTGTGTTTTATTTGATTTACTTTTTAAAGTAATGAAGTATACCGCAGATATGGCTAGTACGATTCCTAATATTTTTTGAGTAGTTAGGTTTTCTTTGTAAAGAAATACACCGAATAATACAGGGATTACAACAGCCATTTTTCCAGCAACAGCAGCAACACTCACTCCATTTCTTTGTGAAGTAATTGCCATCACATTAAATACACTGATAAACAATGATGCCAGTACTATAGCTCCAATAAACCAAGGTTTACCTGGCAACTCAATATAGTTAATTGTACTTTCATGTGACAGAATTCCGATTGTAAATGCAGTAAAATAATTAAATACAATCGCTTGTAAAGTATTTATCTTATATGTGTCAAATAATTTAAAAATGATAAATATTGCGCTTGAAAACAATACACTTAATAATAGATATAGCATATTAAAAGAGTGCTTTTTTGGCTTCAAATAAATCTGTTATTTCTTTCTCTCCTGGAATTAAGTTCCATGAATGGATACCAAGTTTAATGGTAGTGTCGGTATTTTCCTTGGTGTCGTCAATAAATAATGTTTCTGATGCAATTAGGTTGTTTTCGTTTAATACGAACTCATAAATATTAGCATCTGGTTTACGCATGTTCATTTCATGTGATAAATAAAACTGTTCAAAACAATTTTTAAACTCATTGTACAGTACCAATCCCCAATCCTTTTTAATCCAATCGATATGCATTTCATTGGTATTACTCAATAAAAAACAACGGTATTGTTTACTGACTTGTTTTATGAAATCAAGACGGTGTAATGGGAAATCAAGTAACAAACTGTTCCAAGTGTCTATGATTTCATTTTTGGAAATGGATGGGTATTCGGATGTATAAAAACTTAAAAAGGTTTCCGTAGTAATGAGTCCTTTTTCATAATCGATGTTTATTTGAACCATTTGAGGAGTAAACTCCTTAACTTTAAATAATTCTAAGGCTTTACTCATTGCCCCAATTTTATCCAAGTTGATAAAGATGTCACCGAAATCGAAAATTATATTTTTAATACCACCAGTGGGTTTAATTATTTGAGGCTTGTCTTGACCGAAAGAATGTGTTGTTGAATTCATAGCTAGTATGCTTACATTGAGGGAATTAATTCATTTTTATAAATAGTAAGCGTGTCTTCTTTTATAGTTTTAGAATTAGCAACTATGCCTTTGAAATTAGGTGTTTTAACCCCCTTTGAAAAAGTAGTAGTCCCTTTAAAAACATGAGCTTCATCCCATAATTCTTCATTAATAAAGCTTTGTAGGGTTTTACTTCCTCCTTCAATAATCACGGATTGGATTTGGTGTTTATAAAGCAAATCACAAATTTGTGATCCGATATTTTTTAAGAAGTCAATAACTTCAAAAAAGAGGTTTTCTGAGTTTTGTTTTTCAATTTCAGTAAGTACGATGGTTTTAACGCTACCATCAAATAAATTGTTGTTAGTTGAAATTTTCAAGTTACGATCCAAAACTATTCTAACAGGATTATTTCCTTTCCAAGTTCTAGCGTTAAGTTTAGGATTATCGGTAATAGCAGTATTGGTTCCAACTAAAATAGCTTGTTCTTCGGTACGTAGTTTATGAACTAATTGCCTAGAGTAAGTATTAGTAATCCATGTGATTCCTGAATTGTTATCAGGGGCAATATATCCATCAGAACTCTCAGCCCATTTTAAAATGATGTATGGACGTTTCTTGTTGTGAAATGTGAAAAAACGTTTATTTAATTCAATACATTCGTTTTCTAAAGTTCCTACAGTGACGGTACAGCCATTGTTTTGCAATTTTTCAATTCCTTTACCTGAAACTTCTGAAAAACTATCAACACAACCAATAATTACATTAGGGATATGGTTTTCGATAATTAAGTTAGCGCAAGGAGGAGTTTTTCCGAAATGGCTACAAGGTTCTAAAGAAACATAAATAGTAGCTTCTTTTAACAGCGATTTATCTTTTACGGAATTGATTGCATTCACTTCAGCATGCGGTTGTCCTGCTTGATAATGCCACCCTTCACCAATGATAATATCATTATGTACAATGACAGAGCCAACCAAAGGATTTGTTCCTGTGGTTCCTAACCCATTTTTAGCTAGTTGAATACAGCGTTTTATGTATACCGGATGATTTATAACGAAAGTTTTAACTCTTCAGTATGATCAATTTTATAGGTAGATTTAATACCAACTACCTTATAGTTTAAATTCCCTTTAAAGGTTACTTTATGTGTTTTGTTGAAACTACTTAAAACTGCGCCAAAGAGACCTCCGTTTTCATTTCCAGGTATTTTATTAAAGGGAATGGTAACTTCTAATGGAACCGCAAAATCTTTTACTGAAGGAACTTTAAACTCTTTTGATTTTACAGTAGTAATTTCTTTTTCATCTATATAAACGATAATGTTTTCCGGAATTACTTTTCCTCCTAATACATTTGGGTTTTTGAAAATAGCATCAGCACTTAGGGTGATTTCTTTTGAGCTTAAGCTTAGTATTTTTATGTTTTCTACTTTTTGATATTCGATTTTTTTTGAAACACAAGAAGTAGTTATTGAAAATAGAAATAAAAGTATCGCAATTTGCTTCATAATTCACTAATTTTATCCCACTAGTGGGTTTTATTTTTTGAGACTTGCCAAGAACGGAAAAAATATTATTGTTAATTCACACCTTGTGTGCTTTCGTCGAGAATATTTATTCTAGAATCACAAAAATAACCTTTTATATTGATGTCTGAAATAATAATAAGAGAAATAGAAGCTCGCGATAATGTAGCAGTAGCGAATTTAATACGTGTAGTGTTGTTGGAATTAGGAGCTCCCAAAGTAGGAACTGCATATGAAGACAAATCTTTAGAGATACTATCAAATGTGTATGACAAAAATAAAGCGGTATATTATGTTTTAGAAGAAAGCGGAAAAATAATAGGGGGAGCAGGAATTTCTCCCTTGGAAAATACCACGGATAATATATGTGAATTACAGAAAATGTATTTTTTACCAGAAGCTAGAGGTAAAGGCTTAGGCGCTAGAATAATCCTGAAATGTATAGAAACAGCAAAGGAATTTGGGTTTGAGAAATGTTATCTGGAAACTTTGCCCTATATGAAATCAGCAGTAAAATTATATCAAAAAACTGGTTTTAAAACTTTAGATGCCCCACTTGGAAATACAGGTCATTACAGTTGTTCTGAATGGATGATAAAGGAGTTGTAAAAGTTATTTACTCATGAATTTCTCCAACTTACGTTGCACTTTTAATTTGTTCTTATTCCAGTAGCTATAGTGTAAAGGAAAAGTTTTAATTCCAATTCTACTAAATGTTTTATACCGTTCTATAGAAAACGCATCATAATACGCTCCTGGGTACCCAATTAAATCGATAAAATATTTTTGTTGATTATGTATGATAAAAATATCCAAGATGCTTCCTGCTAACGGGTAGCTTAGATTTACATTTTCAATATTTAATTTTTTTAATACCCTTACAATTTCATCTTGAAAATCATCTTTATCCGCAAGACTACTTTTAGTTCTATATTGATAGTTTTCTATAAAACTCAAATATTTAAAGAAAAGTGAGTCTGTATTTAAGTCATTTTTATCTATTGATGTATAAATGTATTGAAACGATTTAGCTCTTGTTGTTCCTACATTTAGTACTTCAGCTTTGTTTAAATGTGTGTATGCTGAATGATGCGTATCCTTACAAACGGTAAATGAAATGAGTATAATTTCTCTTTCAGATCCTTGAAAAGTATAGGGTGTACCACAAACAATTTTAAATTGTTTTATGGCTTCATATGGAATTTGATCACTGATGAGTGAATTGATATACTTTACTTGACTACTAAATGGTGCAATGACCCCAATAGTTGGTACATCATCATCATAAGTTTTATACGTTTTGATGAGTTCCTTAATTTTTGAAACTACTCGTTTTGCTTCAATACTATTAATCCCTTTTTTATCCCTAGTTCCTTGAAGAATTTCTATTTCTATTTGATTCTCATTGGTGTATTCAGGAGTCGATTTAATAATTTCAAGCTGACTGTCGTAAAACTCTTGATTGTTAAAATCGATTAATGATGGAGTCGATCTATAATGTTCTCTTAAAAAGTTAACTTGATTCTGATTGGTTAATCTTGATAGAAATAAATCTAATACACTTTTATCTCTGTAATTAAATAATGGCGTGTTAGGGAGTTTAAATTTATCTAGAAGTTCCTGTTGAGCACTTCGTGAAACAAATGAATAATGTTTTAATTGATTTGGGTCACCCGCTACAATTACTTTTTTAGCTCTATAAATAGCCGGTAAAGCTGTCGCGATATCACATTGTGTGGCTTCATCAATAATTACCAAATCAAACAATTCCTTTTGTAGTGGCAAAACGGTATTTAGTTCTGATAAATTGGCCAACCATAGCGGAAATATTTTTAAAACTCTATCAAATTCTATAGTATCAATGATTTTCTGAGATTCCGTAAAATTAGTACTGATTAGCGCTTCATAATATGCTGATAGCTCTCTTCTAAACTCATAAGTGTTATTTTTATTTAACTTACTAAGCGTAGCTAAAACGTATTTTTTTAATTCCGTTTGTATGGATGTATTTCTGTTATTAATTCTAGCGATTTCATACCAAATAGAATCATCTAGTGAATTGAAATTATTTAAAAACAACCGATGTATTTTCTCTTTTAATGTTGGGTCTTCATTAAAGTTTAATTCTGATAACTGTAATTCTTGTTTAACAATTTTATATAACTCTTTTTCTGCATGTTTTAACTCAGCATCAAGATATTTTATATCGTTATGATATGCTTTTTGACGCTTTGTAATGTTGCTCAGTTTTCTTTTTACTAAAGCTTTTAAGCTTACTTTATATCGATTTCCAGAAGTATGGATTAGGTATTCTTTAATTTTAAAATCATCCAACAGCATTTGCCTGATAACCTCAACAGCTTGTTTTGTTTTAGAAACTATCAACACTGATTTGTTGTTTAAAATAGCGTCTATTGCTATTGAGCTAATAGTATATGATTTTCCAGTGCCTGGAGGGCCAATAATAACAGAGCTTCTAAATTTTTGAGCAGCAGCCAATGCATCTGTTTGGTCTTTGTTTAAACGGTGTTCTAAATAGCTGGGATTGGTTTCAAACTCGTTAGTAGTTTGATGTATGAGTTCGTTTAAAGAATTGTTGAACGTATTATGTTTGGCAATATCTTCTAGATCAGTAACAACTTTCAGACTCGATAATGACTTTGTTAAATATATAGTACCGGCACTAGGGACGATTTTATATGAATCAACTTCAGTAATTTCTTTTAACTGTTTTTTAATTTTTGATTCACTCCATAAACTGGGGTAAAAACTAAGCTCTTCTGTATGTAGGTTTAATACATATTTATCCAGTAAACGTTTTATTTTGAAGGCATCTAGTACTGGATTTTTAAAGATGTTAGTTAATGCTTCAAAAAGAGTTTTCTTGTCTTTATCGGAATGATATGATAACTTACTAAGGATGCTTTGGTTTAGGATGAAGCTAGATTCATCAATGCTTAAAAAGTGATCGTCATCATTTTTTTTAATTTCAGCAGGAAATAATACTAACGGACTACAAATGGTACTGTCTTTTTTTAATCCATTTGGTGTTGTTTTTCCTAGAATAAAGAAGCTCCCATAATAGAGCTCTTTTTCTAAATTATATAGCGTTAAGTCCTTAACTAAGTTTTCAATATTTTTATTGTCATAAGGAATTATGGGAAGTTGGTTATTGAGTAATTCTTCTTTTTTCCTAGCAAACCATTTGTATTTGTACTTTACAGTAAGAATATTGTCCACCACAAATTCTTTGTTATCTATTTTATAACACTCTTTAAAATAGTTGAAAAAGTTATTTGGAGCGATGGTTTTCATGAACAGTTATTTAATAATTAAGCTCCAATAATTGCCTGCTTATTTTTCCCGTTAGCAATATAAATTAGCACATCGTTTTCTTTTAATTCAAAATTATCTTCTGGAGATTTTATTAAATTAGAAGCTCTACTTACAGCAATTAGTACAATACCTTTGTTCTTTTTTAAGTTTACAAAAGCATCAAAATAGCGAGCTCCAATAAGTCCATGATTTTGAGTTAGTACATTTTCGCATATATCAAGATCTTCCTCTGTATTTGAGGTAGAAATTAGATCTTCCGTTAGTAAGGCTACATTGGGTTCAAAGATGTAACTAGCAATAAATTTAGACACAATTTCCTTTTTCGGAATAATAAATTGCACGCCTAAATAATTGAAAGATGCTTTTAATTCAATGTTTTCAATGGCTACTACACATTTAACTAGGTCGTATTTTTTCTTTAAACTGATAGTATACACTAATGTGTCTGTATCGTTTTCAAAACTGATATACACTCGTTTAGCATCTGTAATGTTAACTTTGCTTAAATTATCAAAATCATTTAGTTCTGAAAGCAATACAAAGCAATTTTTATCAGTGTACAACTGTTTAATCGTTTTTAAATCAGCTTCATTATCAACTACAATTGCAAGATCTTCGTCAGCTTTAATAATTTGTTCAGCAACTTGTTTTGAAAAGGCATTCCATCCGATAATTATACAGTGATTTTTCATAGTTGTTCCAAAGTACCCCATTTCTCTTTTTTTTACGTATTCTGATATTTTTAAACTCAATTCGGTAAGAACATATCCTAATATTCCTAAGCTTCCTAGTACAAAGACCATCCCTATAAATCGCCCCCAAAAAGTAATAGGAAAGAAATCTCCATAACCAACTGTGGTTAGTGTAACTAAGGAATACCAATAAGTGTCTGATAAATTATTGATGTTGGCGCCTTCAAACCCAGATTCTACACTGTAAAGTATATAAATGAGTACATTATAAATAAGTACAGCAATAATAAACAGAAGTAGCTTTTTTGGCTTTATCATATACTAGTTAAACTTTTAAATAACTCCATCTTTTCTTCATTACAGCTACTTAGTTCAACATAAGCAGTATTGTTTTCTGGAAATGTATGAATTGCTAAATGACTTTCTGCTAATAACCAAAAGCAGGTATATCCTTGCTGTTCAAAATAATGCTCGTTAAATTGAAGAATAGTAAAACCACTTTTTTGCAAATAGGATTTATAGCTTTCTTTTAATTGTTCAGGATCTGTAATATCAACCCAAAGTTGATGGTTGAAAATACGAGCCTCTATTTGTTTATATGCTGTTGTCATACGATTAATATAAATCCCAATTTCCTTTTAAGTAGTATTGATAGAGTACAGGGTTATGTATTTTATTCACTTCAATACTTTCTTGTTTGTTTTTGTTTAAATAACTGTCTTTTCCAAAGGACGTTAACAATTTCATTGCTTCAGTATTAATCCATTTTGTAGGAATATTTGAAAAAGTCAAACTCTCTAAACGTTTTTTAAGTTCTGGTTTTGAAATAGCATTGTTTTTCATACCAATAATCCATCCCCATTCTCCCATTGATAATACTTGATTGTGCATTGGTATAGTTGTGAAATTAGCTGATGCCATTGTTTTTTCAATACACTTAAATGCTTTTGTTGCGAAATATGGACTTCCAGCTTGTGTGATTAAAATTCCGTTAGGACGTAGTTTTCTGTTACACAAACTATAAAATTCATGAGAGTATAATCGTCCTAATTCAACACTTCTAGGGTCTGGTAAATCAATGATAATTATGTCGTAAAAGGTGCTGTTATCTTGTTCCAAATGTATGTAAGCATCTTTATTATATATACTTAATTTTGAACTACTCATTGATCCGTTATTAATATCAATAAGTACCGGATGATCCTTTCCTAAATCGGTCATTTTACCGTCTAAATCTACCATGTCAATTGAGGTAACAGACGGATATTTTAGTAGTTCTCTAACAGCACAACCATCACCACCACCTAAAATTAGTATATTTTGTGGTTTGCTATACAATTGCATAACAGGATGCACTAAAGGCTCATGATACATGGTTTCATCAATAGAACAAAACTGTAGGTTCCCATTTAAGTACAGCCAGTGTTCATCTTTCCATTCCGTTAAAACGATATTCTGGTATTTTGTTTGTTCGGAATAGATAACCTTGTCTTTGTATTTTGTTTGTTCTCCCCAAGTTATGATAGGATTGGTAAAACTAATTCCAGTAATCAGAACTACAAATACAATACCAAGGATATAGTATAATCTATTAAGTCTAGGTTTGGTAAGTTTATCTTTAAAACGATATAAAACGATACCTGCTACAAAAAAGTTAATTAATCCTAATATGAATGGAGTATATGATAAACCTATAATAGGCAAGCCAATAAAGGCAAAAAAGACACCACCTAATAAACTGCCGTAATAATCTTTTTCTAAGATAGAAGAGATGTTTGTTTTTAAATCGTCATACTCTTTGTTGATCCTAACTACTAGGGGTATTTCTAAACCTATCAGTAATCCGATAAGCATACTCAACAAGTAAATTACTACTTCATAATAGGTTGAGAAAGCAGCTAAAGTATAGACTAAAACAGATGAGAAAGCGACTAATACGGATAAAGTAACTTCTAGTAATAAAAAGTTTTGAATCAAATTTTTAGTAATTCCTTTACTCAATCTACTACCTAGTCCCATACAGAATAGCATAAGGGAAACAATCATCGTCCATTGAAAAATAGAATTTCCAATGAAATACGTCGCTAGTGTAGAAAGCACATATTCAGCTACAATACCAGCAAATCCAGTTGCAAATATGGCGGCTTTTAAAACAAAAGAATTCTTTTTTACAAACTCCATACAATCAATAATGCTGCTCCGATATATGCAAAGGCTTCTAGTAATCCTGCTCCTACATTTGGTGTTTCTTGATTACTAATTTCGTCAGTTAATGAACGTCCGGGTAATAATAATTTGTCAGCTAACCATCGTACTATTGGAAGTAAAATACAACCAAGTACCGTGTGAATAGCGACATCAGTACAAGTAGTAGTCCAATCGATAAAAGGATCAATTAACGCATTCATGATGATGATACTGATGGCTACAATAGCTCCAGAAAAACTAACCCCAGCAGCTACATTATCTTTTTCTATTTCATTATGGATATCATATTTCATCCAAAGTGAAAATATTTTTGAAGCAAGAATTAATACTACATTACCAATGAACCAATACACTACAAATGTTGTGATTCCTTCTGCTAAGCTGTTTGATTCCCCAACTAAAGCTGCGTATAATAATAATCCGTTTGCAATATAAATACTAGCTTCTATAATACCAGTTCCTGCATTTTTATCGATAATAATTTCTTTTTTAATATCAAACTTTGGTAGGATTAGTTTATTGCTTATCCAAATCGAAATATGTAGTAATAAGATACCTAGGATACTATACAAACTAATTTGTGCAATATCGCTTCCTAGTCCATAAGAGTCTCCTTTGATGGCAGCTCCAATAATGATAATGATTCCAGTGAAATATCCTACATAAGATAGAATAAATGCAAAGTTGTCCTTTTCTACAAGCTCATTTTTAATATTTATACTTCTATGTATAAGGCTATAAATTAATTTACCAATACCGAATAGTACAATACTCGTAATGATATAAATTAGTGAATGTATTATTGATGCACTATCTAGATATTCTTGAATAGTTTCCATTGTGTAATTTTTTA
>Ga0209292_1002233_pt1 | contig 22470 bp, 19 predicted proteins | sample GOMGulsemesocosm_2_FD_184634 | JGI IMG/M metagenome (GOLD analysis project Ga0209292, IMG submission 184634) | Methane-oxidizing microbial communities from mesocosms in the Gulf of Mexico - GOM9C Gulf of Mexico (SPAdes) (version 2) | ecosystem: Environmental > Aquatic > Marine > Cold seeps... | reverse complement strand
TTAGCAAATCAACTAAAGCACCTGACTATCGATCTACTCATCAATAATGCGGGCATTTATGGACCCAAAGGCTCAAACCTTCATGACCTTGATCTGGATGCTTGGCGTCAAGTGTTTGAAACCAATACCATAGCGCCCCTTAAACTTGTGCAAGCATTTGCTTCCCATGTAGCAGCGAGCCAAGGTAAACAGATAGCCATAATAAGCAGTAAAATGGGCAGTATTAGTGATAATCAAAGCGGTTCAGCTTATATCTATCGCAGTTCAAAAACCGCCCTTAATCAAATTATAAAAAGCCTCTCCATCGACCTTCAGCCCCAAGGCATTAAAGTCATTGCCCTACACCCAGGCTGGGTGAGAACTCAAATGGGCGGACCGAATGGATTAATCGATGTAGAGCAAAGTGTGAATGGATTAAAGCAGGTTATGACGGCAGAAGCAGGCATAAAAACGGGACATTTTTATAATTACGATGGTACTGAAATCAACTGGTAACTGACATTCATTAGCATTCACTTTATTTATAATAAGTGAATGCTAAACATCATGCTTGAGACGCAGGCTTAGTACTTGGATTAGCGCAAGACGCATCAGTGTCGCTTGGGTTAACTAAGGGTAAGACGATAGTAAAACAGCTTCCTTTCCCTGGTTGACTGGAAACTGTCATTTTCCCCCCATGTTTTTCAACAATATCAATCGAAATAGACAAGCCTAAGCCCGTTCCTTTACCCACTTCTTTGGTGGTAAAAAAAGGATCAAACAGCTTCAACATATTTGCCTCTGAAATGCCTTCCCCAGTATCACTTACCTTAATTTGAATGACATCATCAATACACTCGCTGCTTATGCTAATTTCCCCTTTTTCGTGAATGGCATCACGGGCATTAATCAGTAGATTCATAATGACCTGACTTAACTCGCCCGGGTAACAGTTAAGTTTAGGAAGTGCCTTCAAATCTAAGCTGATATTGCATTTATATTTGAGCTCATTTCCCACCAGGCGTAATGCAATCTCGATCACATCTTGATTGATATCAACCAAGGTTCTATCACTATCATCCACCCGAGAGAAACTTTTCAAATCAAGCACGATTTTTTGAATTCGCTCCATACCGTATAAAGAATCCCTTAGTAACTCATCGATATCTTCCAATACAAACTCTAAGTCTTGATCTTTTTTCAATGCCTGAATTGAGGTAACTAAATCTTTAAGGCTAGGGTTATCTGCGTTATCTATCTCATTTTCCAATATCTCATAGGCACCAATGACTTGCTGAATACTAGTTTTATAGTCCTTGAGAACCTCCATATTGCCTTTTACATAGGCCGCAGGGTTATTAATTTCATGGGCAACACCGGCGGCAAGGTGACCAACCGATGCCAGCTTCTCAGAATGCACTAACTGCTGTTGTTGATTAACCAGCTGTGTATTCAAACCTTCAAGCTGCTTTTTTGCTTCCTGAAGTGACTGCTCCCTATTAACCACTTTATTTACCATGTCTTTAAAATAGCGCTCTAAGTCACTAATTTCACTGAATCTGTGTTGTGACTCTACCATCTGAATGCTTTTTCCCTCGGCTAAATCGTGTGCAAACAGCCGTAGTTTTTCCAAGGGATAAATCAGGTAGCGACGACCAAAGAAGTTAGCGGCTAATAAGCTTAATACAAGAAATAAAAATAAAGAGGCGATCAGTTCAAAGATAAGTTGTTCACGACCTTCACGTAAATTAGTTTCATCGGAATTATAACTTAGGATGAGACCTAAGGATTTAAGAGGGATGTTTGACTCAAGAGGCCTATCCTGCAAACCAATATCAAAGAAGGTCGTATTATTATCGCGTATTTGAATACGATGATTTTCACTACTCTCTTTCAACCCGACAGCATTAACCAGCATTTCCATCGGAATTTCAGCCACTAAAAACCCTTCGGCGTAACCCTGATATAAAATAGGACGAATGATTTGCCAATCATAAGCTTGATTTATCGGGTTAAAAACAAGCTTTAATACCAAGTCCTTATCGGGATTCGGGGGGGATTGATATAAATATTCATAGTCGTTGTTATTATTCCCTGTGCTATAAATGGTTTGCCCTGAGAAGTCCAATAAGGTTAAGGGGACTTTCGAACCTAACAAGGAAAGGTCATCAAGAAAGTCTTGGATATTGCCTTGGTTTGCCTGGGGCTGCATCACAGTTTGGGTTACAACTGGAAAATCTACGTAGTCTTTAAGTAGGCTATTTCTTTGCCCTATAAAGTTCGTAATTTGACGCCCAACTCCCTGCATTTCCTGGTTAATAAAATCTTTTCTACTATCTCGTACTAAAGCATCAACCGGAAAAAAAATTGCAATGCACACGCCTATCCCAAGCATGATACTAATGAAAGTTAAAAATAGGGTAAAGGAGGTCGCAAGGGGCAGTTGAACAGCCCCTTTTTGTTTATTTTTCATCGAGGATAATTTGATTTTCTTCACCATAAAAAGCCATGACTAAATCGTCTATTCCTAATGCTTCATGCGCATCTGGGTGCATCTTATCAAAGGCAGAAAAAGGCTGTTGATAGGTTTTAATCAAGCCTTTAACAGGTGTTTGTATATTTTCCATTGATGCTCTTAAACGCGCCCTATCGACAATAATGTCACCACTCATTTGAGTATTATTGACTGCCGCGATTAATAAACGGGTAAGGTCATACGCATGGATAAAACCCGTCGGCGCTTCAATATCTGCATAAGCCTTAATTGACTGAGGAAAGAGCTTTTTGGCTGTTGCGAAGGCTTTTTCAGAGAATGGCGTGCCCTTAGAACTGACAAACGAAAAGCTGGTTTGAAGAAACTTTAGATCTAATTTTTTTCTTTGAGACGCATTGATCACTTGAGCGAAGTCACCACCCGTTATCCCCCAATGACTTCGTAGTGGTAATCGCTCTTTTTTCGACAAGGCCAGCATGGCTTTAGCAAAGGTTTTACCTTCAGCCGCATTGGCGACCATCAAAATAGAATCCGCTCCAGACGCCGCTATATTGCGCAACATAATTTTGGCACCGGTTTCACCAAGATTCCAATTAAACCATTGCACCCCAGCAGGGGATAAATTTTGTTTTTCTAACGCTAAACGCATTGTTTTAAGGTTTGATTTACCCCAGCCCGTGTCTTCTAACAATAGATAAGGCTTTGTTAAGCCTTCCGCTAACGCATTGCCCACGATAACCGTGCCGGCTTTACTGTCATCAACAGAAAGACGAAAGATCCAGTTTTCGCTTTTAGAGAATCGTGTAATGGGACCCGCCGCTGCCCAAGGGTCCAATAACAATATTTTATTCTCATTAATAAAGCCTAGGTTATTCAAAAGCGGTGGTGAGTGCAGTCCACTGTAAACCAGCAAGGCTTTATCATCTTTCAAATACTCATCAAGATGTCGCTTACTACGTACCGAGCTACCATGATGATCACGAATTATCAGCTTTACATTTCGGCCAGCTAATTGATTATCCACCTCATCCAGAGCCACTCGAATACCCTGCTCTATCGCTATTCCCGAAGCACGGGCACCGGTTCTATCTGCATCAATATAAAGGTGAATATCATCTTGTGCTAACAGCCATGGACTGCTTAACAGTAAAGATAAAGTGAGCAGTGCACTGACTATCAAGCGAGACAGAGTATGAATCATTGTTTATTCCTTTAATATCATGACAAAACGCAGACCTAGTCAGCTAATGTCCCAGATTAATGGGATCAAACAAATTAAAGTCTGAACTTAGGGGCGTATTCTTAGTTTAAGCTCACTTATAAACTAGTTGAAGTTTGTTGATAATTCATTGCTTTAGCAGCGAATTAGCTTACTTTCATTGAAATCACATAAATCAGATAAAAACTGAAAAATACACTATAAAGCCTTTCAGTTAGCGCCTAATGAAAACAAATCGACATTCCAAATAGCCGTTTAACAGCCCCTTAGTTGAGCCTATATTACTCACCACTTTCATCATTGAAATTCAATGTATTTTAATAAACCAAGTCTTCTGTAACCTATCATTATTGCACAGAGGAAAACTTGCTGAGTTCCTGCCTAGGCGCTATCTGAATATGTCTATAAAGGCAGAATAACACCCTATTAGCTTAAGCTAGCTTCTTGCTTTTTAGCCAGTTTGTGCCCTTCATCACTGACACCTATTTTCCAGTAGCTGCTGATATAGATTTGATCTTTAGACACTTTTTTCTCTCTTAAGAAATATTCTCTAAGAGGACGCATTGAGTTCATTTCACAGGCACTCCAGATAAAGCCCCGACCCTCCAACCAAGGTAAACTCAGAACCTTATCGGCCAACAGCCTATTAATCGACTCTTGATCTGGGTTAATCACACACACAAGATCCATGCCTTTAGGCAGATTAAACACAGGTTTATCTGCCTCCGATAGTAACTCTAGAACAAGATAACCTTTCGCTGTTTCTGGTAAACGCTCAACAATCACACTCAATGCAGGTAAAGCTGTCATATCACCGACCAGACAAAACCAGTCACTTGAAAAGTCAGGTAATTTAACGGCGCCAGGACCAATAATGCTGATTTCATCACCCAATTGACAAGACAAAGCCCAAGCTGATGCTGGTCCATTATCACCGTGAACAACAAAATCTAGATCCAGCGTTAAGGCCGATGAGTCAAAAGCTCGCACCGTATAAGAACGCATCCTAGGTTTACTCTCTTCATTTCCTTCTAAAGTATCAGGGTGCGGGAATAGCAATTTAACGTAACCCCCTTCACTGTCCAATGGAAAATCCTTTAAAGCAGAGCCCTGTAATTGAATACGTATCATATGAGGTGATAGCGTCGTTTTTTGATTAACCTTTAAGCTTCTTACTTGGCGTCCAGACATGCTATTTCCTATTCATAATAAATTAAATATAAGCTATTGATAACTTACTCTTAACACCTTGTCGAGTATTAATCCCATACGTAACAAGGTGTTGTTATTCCTGTCATATGAGCCTTATGGATATTATTGAAGACTGATTCTTTTACCGCGCTACAACAAACACCTAGCGTTAATACCTAGCCTTCTCTTGGATGGCTCTATCTAACATCTAAATTACTATTTTTTGCACTCTCCTCTTTTGTCCTCTCCTTAAGGGAGACCATCTCATCTAGCCAGTTTTAGAATTCATGATTTCCATTCTGAGTTACAACGCACTAGTTTAGAAAGCATTGAACCTCATACCTCTCTGAAGGAAACCCAAATAGACATGTATAAGGTTAGGAGCCTCATTTGTTTATATGGGAATAAATAATGAGCTTTTCAAAATATAACCCCAAAAGTAAGAAGATAAAAAGCTTAATTTTACTAACAAATAAGATCAATTTTGATCCTATAAATATAAACGAATAATAAAGTTAGAATTTAATCCCATGAAACAAGGCACTTTCAACTGAAACCTAGCTTTTATCATATCTCTTATTCATGATATTCAGCATATGAAAGTATGACCAAATCGGTCATTGTTATTTTATTAGCAAGATGAGAGGCTTTATAAAAGAAGATTTAACGTCAGTATTTTCCCGACCCACTATCCGTTTTAACTGTTAATCATAAAGTTACCGTTAACGCATCTCGTGTTAGGGAGTTGAATCATAGTAATTATTTTTTAATGACAAAAGGGATGAGTATGTCTGACCGTATTACGATAGAAGTCACTAACCAAGTTGCTCAAGTGAGACTAAATAGAGCTGATAAATTCAATGCAGTTGATATGAATATGATCTATGGATTGATCGAAGCCGCGGCGAAAATCAAACAGCAAAAGAATATAAGGGCGGTCGTGATTGCAGGTAATGGTCCTTCATTTTGCTCAGGTTTGGATATTCCAAGCATAATGCAACAGCCTGACAACATTGCCAAATTACTGACCACAGAAGAAGGCTATGATGCAAACCTAGCCCAACGCTGCGCCATGGACTGGCATGATCTCGACATTCCCGTTATTGCCGCCTTGCAGGGTCATGTTTATGGTGCAGGCTTACAAATTGCCATGGCCGCCGATATTCGTATTGCCCACAAGGAAACACTGATGTCCATCATGGAAATTAAATGGGGCTTGATTCCGGATATGTCATTAACCGCTACCGTACCTCACTTTGCGCGCCAGGATATCATCAAAGAGCTGACCTTTACCGGTCAAAAATTTAGGGCAGAAGAAGGCCTAGATTATGGCTTAGTCACTCGTTTAGACGATGACCCAATCGCTGCAGCAACACAATTAGCCACGCAAATTGCGGCCAAAAACCCGGATGCCGTACAAGGTGCTAAAGCCTTGCTCAACCAAGCTTGGCAGCAGGATAGATCCAGCGCCCTTGCACTAGAGGAGAAAATTCAACGCACGGTTATTGGCAGCAAAAACCAGATGGAAGCGGTACAAGCAAACCTTACAAAACGAGAGCCCAGTTTTACTGATAAGGGTTAGCTCTAACTTTATTTAACCCTAAAAGCAGATTTAAAAGACAAAAAAGGACCGCCAATTAATAACGGTCCTTTTTTATGATTGATATGAAAATTTCTTAAAACCTAGCTTAAACTTTAAAGTCGCTCATAGTCTGGGTCAAATTCTGAGCATGACCCAATACCTGCTTACTGGCAAGATGTGACTGCTCAGCATTACTACTGGTACTTTGTGCCGCATCAGAAATATTACTAATGCTAGAGGTAATATCATCACTGACACTCGATTGCTGATCCATCGAGCTTGCTATTTGAGTCGCCATACTGGAAATATTACTGATAGACCCGGCAATTCGAGATAAGGCTTCGCTTGCTTGCTCAGCATGAACCACACTGGCATCGGCTTGCTCTCGACTCTGAGCCATAACATTCACTGCCGCATTCGAACCTTTTTGCAATTCTGTGATCATATTTTGAATCTGCTCTGTCGATTCCTGAGTACGCCCAGCAAGTGTTCTGACTTCATCAGCTACCACAGCAAAACCACGGCCCTGCTCACCCGCTCGAGCGGCTTCAATCGCTGCATTCAGCGCCAATAAGTTGGTTTGCTCAGCAATACCTCGAATAACATCCAAAATACTGCCCACATCGGCCGTATTTTTTTCAAGAGAAACTAAGGCATTGGATGCTTCACCAACGCCACGGGCCAGGTTATTAATCGACAATTTACTCTCATTTACGACCTGCTCAACATGCTTAGCGTCATCATCTGATTCTTTCGCTGCCTGAGCTGCACTCTCTGCATGGCTGGCCACATCTTTCATTGTCGATTGCATCTGGGCAATAGAGTGAGTGATATTACTGGTTTGAGACTGAAGCTGTTCCATTCCTTTCGATGTCTCAACAGATGCATAAGTCATCTGCTTTCCCTCACTTGATAACTGGATAGCCTTATCATTGGTTTCAATAATCAGGTTATGAATACCTGAAATAAAGCGGTTAAAGCTTTTCGCAATATCCGATAGTTCGTCTTTGCCATCTTCTGACAAACGTAATGTTAGATCTTTTGCACCATCTGCAATATTTCTCAAGGATTGATCCAGTTCATGTAAAGCCGGCAGGATACGTCGACGTAAAAATAGAATTGAGGCAATAATGACCAGTCCAGAGATCAAGCTACTCATCAGGGCTAAATTGTGAGTATCTTGGTTAACCTGCATCGCCTGCTTATCCCCGTTTACCAAAGCTTGAATTAACTCTGATGCAATAACATCCAAGGATTCCGCTAATTGAGCCGATTTGTCATCAAAGCCACCCTCACCTTTCATCAAGGCATTCCCTGCTTCTGTCCCTGTCTGAATATAGGTGTAAGCCATTTTCACACCCGCATCATACATAATATCAAGCTGGCTTTTGAGTGAGTTTACCTCTTGTTTGCGTTCCGGCATTAAGCTAATTAGTTGGTCAAAACTGGCCATAGCTCCTGCTTTACTTTCGTCGGCTTCGCCTAGTGCCTCATCGCTTCGCGTCGCACCGATATCAGTTAAAAATTGTTGCACTTGAACCACGTAATAACGCGCATCTTTAATGCTGGCAACAGATTGTGATAACAAAGCTTGCTGTTGCATAACCTTTTCATTTCGATCCAAACCAGAATCGGTAATGGAAAATAAAGCCAATAGCGAAATCAAAACGATTGCTATTACGACGCTAATTAAACGATTGATTGTCATACCAGACCCTTTGCCCATTAAAGCTTTTTAGAAGATAAGTTATATTTATAACAAGTTTTGACAAGTTTTTTACATGAAATTGTTTAGAATTTGGTCAATATACGTTTGATATTTGTAATCTAACTTTATGTTATAGCCTGCCATTTTACCCAAGCTTACAATCCAATTATTAAGGGTTTATTAAGAGTCTCGAATTTACCGTACCCTCTATCAAACTCCCCTCTTCAAATTGAATGTTTGATATTTTTAACTTACTCATGTGCTATATCGTCTACTCCTTTATTCAAGCTTCCAATCCTAAAGGGTTTATTAAGTTCCTTAAATTTGCAGTACAATCCATCAAAGTATCATTTTCAAATTGAATAGAAGGCTAATAAATAAGAGAAGGAACGCCTTAATCCCTGACTCAGACTAAAAATAATCCGCTAAGTGATAAGGAAGGTAAAATGCAATTAGCCATTGCTTGCACAGATAGAATTGGAATAGCACAAGATGTATTGGATGTTTTAACTCACCAGAGCATTGACCTAACAGGCATTGAAATCAATCATGAGCAGGATGGTTTTTTCTTAAGTACAGAACAGGTAGAGCTGGCTAGCCTGCAGATTGTCATGGCAGAAATACGTAAAGTAGAAGGGGTTAATGACGTTAAAACCACCTCATTTTTACCCATGAGCCATAGCTTAAATGAACTACAGAGCATCACAGATAATCTGCCAGAGCCTCTTTTTAGTATGAACTTAAATTGCCAGCTCATGATGAGTAATCAGGCGGCTAATACTCTCTTTGCTTGGCAACAAGATAAAAGTAAAAACCCACTGAACTGCCAAGATTATCTTACTTTAGCGGAATTACCATCAATCACAAACACCTGCTTATATCAAAATATTGAATATAAAAACCAACATTTTTTAGCTGAAATCAGGCAAATACAAAAAGCACAATTAGAAGACTATTTTCTAGTTCGTTTGCTTAGTCCTAATCACCTCAATAACTGTTTGCGTCATAGTCAGTCAAGCCCTATTCAAACGCAAAAGTTCCAACTAAAAAGCTTAAAGATGCGCAAGTTGATTAAAGCAGTTGATGTGGCAACCCGCTCCGAAGTTCCCTTATTGATAAGTGGCGAAACTGGCACAGGCAAAGACCTACTTGCCAACATGAGCCATTACCAAGGCCCTCGAAAAACGCAGCCATTTTTGTTATTAAGCTGTGCAACCTTGCCTGACAATGTTGCCGAAAATGAGCTGTTTGGTCACGCTCCTTTTGCGTTTTCAAATGATGACGACGAAGGTAAAAAAGGTCTATTACAACTCGCACATGGGGGCACGCTCTTCCTTGATGAAGTCGGGGACATGTCATCGGTATTACAAGTTAAATTACTTAGGTTCTTAGAGCAGGGTAAGTTTCGCAGAGTCGGTGACGAAAAAGAAATTGAAGTCGATGTACGCATCATTTGCGCCACTCAGCACGATATTTTGCATAAGGTTAAAACGGGCTCATTTAGAGAAGACCTTTACTACCGACTCAATGTATTAAGTGTCACCATTCCGCCACTGAGAGAACGTAGCGAAGACATATTGCCCATGGCTCAATACTTTATTCAAAGTATATGTACCGAACAAGGAAAGCCTTTACTGTCACTATCGAGTGACTGTGAACGCGCTATTTTAGCCTATCCCTGGCCTGGTAATGTACGCCAGCTAAAAAACACCTTATTAAGGGCTGTTAGCATGCTTGATCATGAGCAAATTGAAGTCGCTGACTTAGCGTTACCCCAGTATCAGCAGGCTGAACAAATGCAAAGCCTAGACTTTGCCAACTTTGAAGGAAGTTTAGAACAAGCCATGAAGCAGTTTGAAAGCCAACTCCTCAAACGCTTATTTCCAAGTTACCCAAGCTCTCGTTTATTAGCAAAAAAACTGGGACTGAGCCATACCGCCATTGCTAATAAACTAAAAGAACACGGCATTAATAAACACAGCCTTTCCTGATCCTTTAAGCTAATAAAAAAAACGGCTAGCGCTCGCTAGCTGTCGCTTACCAGCCCTGTATCACTTATCTTACAACCGTTGTAAATAAAACTTTACAACCTTGATTCACTCTCCCTGCACTTGAATGCCTTTGATTTAGCTCAATTCTTCACTCCTTTCCCCCTTTATTTAAAAGCCAGAATACAAAAGCGCTCAATAATTGAGCATTCGTAAAGTAAGACGTACAAGGCACTCACGTTTGCCTCGCTAACCCTCTAGCCTCAAGTACTTTTTTTTTACCTGAAAATTCGTTTTATTTAGGAAAAACAATAACGATATATCGCAGGAGATAAAAATGAACACGGCTCTAAACATTGATTACAGCATCAACCCACTTGGCACTGATGGTTTTGAATTTGTTGAATACACAGCAGCAGATGAAAAAGGTATTGCGGATCTAAAAGCACTGTTTATTTCGTTAGGTTTCACCGAAGTTGCCAAACACAGATCAAAAGAAGTTTGGTTATATCGTCAAAATGATATCAATTTTATTGTTAACTCAGAACCTAACTCTCAGTCAGAAGCCTTTGCTCGCATTCATGGCCCAAGCGTTTGCGGTATGGCATTTAGAGTAAAAGATGCCACGGTTGCAATGAAACACGCCCTTGCCAATGGTGCTAAAGAGTTCAGCGGTAACCTAGGCGCAATGGAATTAAAGCTACCCGCTGTCTATGGCATTGGAGAAAGTACCCTGTATTTTATTGATCGTTACGGTGATCAGAATATCTATGATGTGGACTTTAATTTTTATCCAGACTTTGAAGAGAAAATGCTAGCGGCTCAAGCAGGCCTATTTGAAGTGGATCACCTTACCCACAATGTCATGCGTGGCAATATGGATGTTTGGTCTGGCTTCTATGAAAATATCGGTAACTTCCGCGAAATTCGCTATTTTGATATAGAAGGTAAACTAACAGGCCTAGTAAGTCGTGCCATGACCAGCCCTTGCGGCAAGATTCGTATCCCAATTAACGAATCATCTGATGACAAGTCCCAAATTGAAGAATTCCTAAACCAATACAATGGTGAAGGCATTCAACACATTGCCATGTCCAGTAAAGATATTTTCCAAACGGTTCGCAAGTTAAAAGCAGGCGGCTTGAAGTTCATGAACACACCAGACACTTACTACGCCAAGGTAAACGACCGCGTTGTTGGTCATGGTGAAAACCTAGACGAGCTACAAGACCTTAAGGTTCTAATCGATGGCGCGCCGTTGAAAGATGGCACCTTGTTACAGATTTTCACAGATACTGTCATTGGCCCTGTATTCTTCGAAATTATTCAACGTAAAGGTAATGAAGGCTTTGGGGAAGGCAATTTCAAAGCCTTGTTCGAAAGTATCGAAGAGGACCAAATTCGTCGCGGGGTATTAAACGATGCGTAAACCAGCGAGCTTTCCCTTAAAGGAAGGTATCACCTCAAATCAAGCTCATGCGGACTTCCCCGAAGAGGGGATTTATGAGAGAGAAGCGGGTCGCAGTGGTTTTTTTGGACCTGCGACGCAATTCCATCATAAACATGCACCGACCGGCTGGAGCGATTGGACTGGGCCATTAAAGCCTCGCGCTTTTGACCTTAATAAGCTTGATAATAACAGTGCCCATCCATGGCAGTTAAAGCCTATTTTGAGTAATGCCCATTGTAAAATGCGTTTATGGCAATTACCGGCGAGTATGGACTACCTTGTCAGCAACGCAGATGGCGATGAGCTGCTCTTCATCCACCAAGGTGACGGCATTTTTTGGAGTGATTACGGTCATCTGACATTTAGCGAAGGGGATTACATTGTCATTCCTCGCTCAACAAAGTGGCGCATTGAACTCACCAATCCTGCCCACATTTTGATGGTTGAAGCCACTAATGACAGTTACCAACTACCTGAAAAAGGCCTTGTCGGTAACCATGCTATTTTTGATACTGCGGCCTTGCGTAATCCGAGTATTAACCAAGCCTTCTTAGATCAACAGGATGAAAATAGTTGGCGTGTTGAGATCAAACGTCATAATCAGGTCTCCACTGTGACCTATCCTTTCAATCCACTGGATGCACAGGGTTGGCACGGTGATTTAACCGTATTAGCCATTAACTGGCGCGACATTCGACCATTAATGAGCCACAGATATCACTTACCGCCTTCTGCTCATACCACGTTTGTAGCAGAGCGTTTTGTCATCTGTACCTTTACACCACGTCCTATTGAGAGTGACCCTGGTGCCTTAAAAGTTCCGTTTTATCATAACAATGATGATTATGATGAAGTGCTTTTCTATCATGCGGGCGACTTTTTCAGCCGTGACAACATTGATGCCGGCATGATGACGTTTCATCCAGCCGGCTTCACCCATGGACCTCACCCAAAAGCGTTTAAAGCAGGCCGAGAGCATAAGAAAAAGTTCACCGATGAAGTCGCCGTCATGGTCGATACCAGAGATGCACTTGAGGTGGGAGATCTCGCCAAACAAGTAGAAAACCCAGACTATGTTTATAGCTGGCAAGAAAAATAACCGCATAAAATAATCAGCACACAATATAAAGCGGTTAACACTATTGAGAGACAAGGGGCAGGAAACGATTTCCTGCCCCGCCATAATAAAGGTAAAACCTATGAAACTTGCCACCTTAAAAAATCAAAGCCGAGATGGACAACTTATTCTTGTCAGTCGCGATCTAAGCTGCGCCATTGATGCCAGCGACATTGCGCCAACACTGCAAGCCGCAATCGATAACTGGAATGTGATCAAACCTCGCCTAGAGCTTAGATATGTTGCCCTTTGCCAAGGAGAAGTCGAAAATAGCTTTGCCTTTGACCCGACAAAATGTGAGTCACCATTACCAAGAGCCTACCAATGGGCCGATGGCAGTGCCTACGTCAACCATGTTGAGTTAGTCCGTAAAGCTCGTAATGCGCAGATGCCAGAAACGTTTTGGCACGACCCTTTAATGTATCAAGGTGGTAGTGACCAATTTATTGGACCTTATGATGACATTCAATTAACGGATGAAGCATGGGGATTAGATTTCGAATCTGAGATTGCTGTCATCACCCAGGACCTTGCTATGGGGGCCAGCACTCAAACGGCAGCAGACAGTATTTGTTTATTCATGTTGGTCAATGATGTCTCCCTTAGAAACTTAATACCAGGAGAGCTAGCTAAAGGCTTCGGTTTCTTTCAAAGCAAACCATCTAGTGCCTTTTCACCCGTTGCCGTAACACCTGATGAATTAGGCGAAGCTTGGGACGGAAAAAAGCTTCACCTACCACTCGTTACGCATTTAAATGGTGAATTGTTTGGCAAGCCGGAAGCTGGGGTCGATATGACATTTGATTTCCCCACCTTGGTGAGTCATGCCGCAAAAAGTCGTCCATTAGGTGCTGGCTGTATTATCGGTTCAGGGACTGTGTCTAATTATGATCGTAGTCTGGGCTCCAGCTGCTTGGCAGAAAAACGCATGTTAGAAATCATTGAAAATGGTGCCGCTCAAACCCCTTTTATGAAAGTGGGAGATAAGGTGCGTATTGAAATGTTCAACTCTGACGGTAAGAGTATTTTCAGTACCATTGAACAAGACGTTGTGGCTTATAAGCCCGCACCATAAAACAAGATGCTGAGCTAATTTAACGCTTTAAGAGCGTTAAATTAAGACACTAGGCAAGACAGGAAAAAGCATGTTAACACTCTATGGATATTGGCGTAGTTCGGCTGCATATCGAGTACGTATCGCACTTAACCTTAAAGGGCTGTCGTATCACTCTCAGTCAATCCACTTAGTTAAAGATGGCGGTCAGCAGCATCAAGCAGACTATCAGACCCTAAACCCTACAGAGTTGGTACCCACTCTGGTTGATGGTGATCTGGTATTAAACCAGTCCATGGCTATCTTGCAATATCTTGATGACCTTTATCCTGAGTATCCCCTTATGCCTAAGGATAAAGTCGAAAAGGCCAAGATCATGGCATTTGCCTTAGATATCGCTTGCGAAATGCATCCAACCAATAACCTTAGAGTATTGCAGTACCTTAAAAAACCCTTGGCACACTCACAAGAAGAAACAGAAACCTGGTATCGGCATTGGTTAACATTGGGTTTTGATGCTTTAGAATCTCGCTTACTAGAACACGGGGGCGACTACTGTTTTGCGGATGAAATCAGCATGGCTGATTTAGTGCTTGTGCCTCAGGTTTATAATGCTCATAGATATCAATTAGATATGAAAGCATATCCCAAGATACAGAGCATATATGAGAACTGTCTTAAATTAGATGCCTTTCAAAAAGCGAGCCCAGAGCAACAAGCTGACGCCACTTAGAGTTGCATTTATAACGTTAAGGCACAAAAAAACCGCAGACCTTACGAGCTGCGGTTTTTTAATAGAAGAAGGATTAATCTTCTAAAGGCACCACCTTACCAATGTAAGGCAGGTGACGATAATTTTGCGCGTAATCAATGCCGACACCCACAACAAACTCATCAGGAATAGCAAAACCAACCCATTTCACATCTACTTTAACTTCTCGACGTGATGGCTTGTCTAATAAAGTACAGATATTAATAGAATTTGGTTCGCGGATAGTTAATATCTCACATACCTTATTCAAGGTGTTGCCTGTGTCGATAATATCTTCCACAAGGAAAATGTCCTTGCCTTTAATATCATCATCTAGGTCTTTCAAGATACGAACATCATGAGATGTGGTCATATCATTACCATAACTTGAAGCAGTCATGAAATCGATTTGGTGAGGAACATCAATCGCACGGGCGAGATCTGCCATAAAGACAAAAGAGCCACGTAACAGACCGACCATAACAAGGTTGGTGCTGTCTTTATAATGTTCACTAATTTCCTTACCTAATTCATTAATTCTTTGCTGAACGTCCTGTTCAGAAATCATCACATCAACGCGGTGTTTCATTGCTTCTCCACTGATAACAAGGTTGGCCATCATTAAATTGTGTATCAAGATCTAGGGAGATACGGATAAGTTTGCTCAACTGACCGTATCCTGCCCATTCTAACATCGCAAAGTGCTTTTGTTTCTCTTAAATAACAAAAACATGATCAATTAATTTCATCATGTAAGTTTTTAAAATGAAAATAACTTCATTAGATCAGTTTAATTCAATAAGTCTTCTCCCACCTCATCATCAGAGGCATACCAAAAATAGTGTTTGTAATGAGTGTTTTCAACATAACCTAAACCGGCATAAAGGTTCTGAGCAATCATATTATGCTCGCCTGTTTCCAGTTCAATTCCTTTTGCTCCGGTTTCAACCGCGTAATCATGAGCAAATACCATTAGGGCTTTAGCACAGCCTTTCCCCCGCACTGTGATCCGCACATATAGATCATTCAATATCCAATATTTTTGCAAAGAGATAGAACTAAACCCCTGATAGAGAGCAATAAAACCAACGAGTTTTTCAGCCTCTATCGCCAGAATAAAAATGGCATCATCATGATGAAAGCGGGAAACAATCCAATCCTGGGTATCGCTTAACTCTCCAAGATTTCCCACGCTAATTGAGGTACTACGGTACTCATGAAATAAAACAGACAAAGCCTCTAGATCTGCTTCCTTAGCTAAACGATATTCCATATTCACCCTCCTTTTAAGTGCTTTAAACTCTGTATAGCCTACTGATTAAGGATAGTTGCAGTCCCTAAAAAAGAGTCAATGACATTGAATGGATAACAATCAAAACAGAATAAAACAAATAACTGGGCAAAAAAGGGGGGTATCAAAGTGTCTGAGCAGTAATGACGAGGAATACCGTCTCTCATTATCTTTTATCTTTTATCTTTTATCTTTTATCTTTTATCTTTTATCTTTTATCTTTTATCTTTTATCTTTTATCTTTTATCTTTTATCGAAAGTATGACCTTAGCATCCACTTGAGCACGATCAACCCAGCCCATTTCTTCTGAGGTGACACTCTCAGCATTATCACCTGATAAGCAAACGCCAAGTGTATGGCTAATGTTTGAAACCCGCTTAATAATACGGCCATATCGAGGATGGTTAACCACGATCAGATCATTTATTGCGATTTTCATATAGAGCCGAGAAGCAAGAACATAATCACCAGAACGCAAAAAGGGCTGCATACTGCGACCCTTCACCTCATAAATACATAAGACTCTCATCATATTAATGATAATTAGACTGCATCAAGTTTAGGATAAACTACGGCTTCTGAAGGTAAATATGGCGCAATAGCTTTATAGGTGGTTACCCCTTTTGTTAACCAGAAAGCCTCGGTAAATTCGTTTACTAATGCCAATAGCGCGAGTGCATCCACCCTTTCAACACCCTGTTTGACTTTAGATGCCTGCAACATAATCCTGTGAACAAGTTCATGAATATTTGGCACTTGATCAAACTGAGGTTGTTTAAAATAATCTCCCCAGATCACTCGTACCTCTTCTTTTACTTTAAGGCCCTGCGCCTCTTTCTCGTTGACCAATCGAATAAGTTGGCTTTGATCTTTAATTGTTAAACTACCCTTAGCTTCCAACTCATTAATTAGATCAATCATACGAATCATGGTTAATACTGCAATTTGAGCAGTGGCTGGATCGTAAATTTTACAGGGGATATCACAATGGGCAAAAACACTTTCAACATGGCGTTTTGCAAGCAGCTTTTGAGTTATGGTATGTAACATAACTAATCTTCCTTATTCATTGTTTTAGTCAGTTTATTCTTAGCCGTCATATACACACCGACCAGAGCAATGCCGACTATGGCAAAGACAGTTAACACATGAATAGGCTCACTCAGCCAATGAGCATGGTCATGCCCTGGATGAGCAAAAGCACTGGTTGAAAAAAGCATAACGAGCGTAAATAGTTTAGTGCGCAAGATGGAACTCCTTCTTAGTGAAAATAACAATCAATGTAGTTGAACTGAATGATGGCAATGGGAAGACAGTGCCTCTAGCGAGGCCTGAAAAGCAGGGATTTTAAGGTCTGATACCTCATTTTTATTTGCCATTAAAAAACGACACCATTCATGATGTAAATGAGATGCGCCATGTAAAATGGCTTCAGTTTGAAGCTCAGACACTTTTACTCTTGATTTTACCGAGATCAAAAAGCTCAAGGCATTATCAAAACATGCCCTTGCTTTAATAAAATCATATAGGGCCAAGTGATTATCAATAGCGTTAAAATAACTCACTAATACAGCGGCAATCGCCTTATCGGCATCATGCTCAAAATGCTCATTAAAATGACGCTTTGAAAAGAGCAATGCGGAATTATTTAATTCAAGCGCTTCTTGATAGGCATTCTCTTGGTATGCCCTTCGGGCATATCGCATTAACTCTTCCCAATGGGTAATAGGCACATTCATAATAACTTACTCGTCAAATGAGAACGAGAATGATTATCATGCATATTTATTGAGAGTTCAACTCCCTCAGATCATTTAATAGGCTTATTCAAACATTGAGCGTTATAAACCTAGCTAATCATTAAGCACTAACGTCATGCTATAAAAATCTGTTTCTGCCTGAGTAACCTGATAACCCAGCTTTTTATAAAAATTCACAGCCCTTTTGTTACGGTTAAAGCTAGATAAGGTAATACGCTGACAACCTTGCCCCTTTGCTATCTCCTTCAAATGCAACATAGCAAAAGTGCCCGCGCCTCTACCTTGAGACTCAGGAAATATAATTAACAAATGAAGATGCAGTTCATCATCTTTAAATTTAAAACAAACCAACCCTATGCGCTCATTATCTTGGTAAAGCCAATGATACCAATGGGCTTCATAATCATTGCTAAGTCGTGTTTTTTGATACCTATCATCCCAGCCAAAAACCGCATCCACATACTCAAATAATGCGGTTTTCACTATAGCAAAAACCTCAGAAAATTCGGTTGCTTTAACTTCTTCCAATCTGATCATGATGGGCTGACTCCTTGTTAGCCTAATTTATATAAAGCAATTACTAAGTGTTTGTTTTAATTTATTTTCACCCTATAAGATTAACACGCTATAGTGGGTAAATATTACAAAAAGGACGTTAATCACTAATGAAAACACCAACAGAAATGACATTTTTTGAACGCTTCGAAGCCGATATACTCTCAGGTGAAAAGACCATCACCTTAAGGGATGAATCAGAATCAGATTATGTTGTTGATACGCATGTGGATGTCAAAACACTTGAGCAAGGTCGATTTTTTTGTCGCTTAAAAATCCTCGCAGTGGAACCCGTTTTGTTTGAAAACCTCAGTGATTTTCATGCCAAACAAGAGAATATGTCATTAACCGAACTTAAATCCGTCATCCAAGATATCTACCCAGGTATCCAACAGCTTTATATGATCTCCTATAAACTTGCAGATTCACTTAACCCTTAAAGAAAACTGATTCAAAGAAAGACGAGTAAACGTCGTTTCTTTGAATCGGCGTCATTGCTTCCCCCCCCTTCTTACTGCTCTTTACAGATAATAATCTGTGTCCGTTTTTTCGTATGAGCCTCTGTATTATTTCTACTTTCAACAGCCAGATGGCCAGTTATCCCTTAACAATATTGGATTTAAAAACTCATAACTGTATATCGCTAAATCGATCCACCATTGATTGCCAATTAATGCTCCATAAAAAAATCAACCTATAGCGATAGGTTTAAAATATGAAGGCTAAAGTCATTTAAGTAAAAATTAAGTGGTAATTTTACCACTTAATTTTACAAAACCATAAGTGAACATTAATTCATTAAAAACCTCATGAAATTATACAGTTAAGATTCAATTAAGATAAGACGTTAATTTTTAAAGAAAAAATAAAGACAAATTAAGCAAATCATAAGATACGGATAACATTGTCTTACATAGTTTGATGTGTAATTTTAATTAGCACTCGTTATTTGAAAACAAATTACTACGAGAAAATTACAATAAAAAGACATATTGAGGTATCAATCAAATGAAAAAAACCGCCCTAAATCTTGCCATCGCTAGCTGCCTAATGACATTTGGCTACGCATCTGCCGCTCCAACCTTTGACGCAGACCTTGAAATGAATACCGACCAGATCAATGCAGATACAGGCGGAACCACCTTTGATCAAAATGGCCGTGTTGCCCTAAATGTTTCCGATACAAAAACATCCGGCGATAACTTCATCACTGCAAAAGGTACTGTGTTAATTTCCACTGATGGAACAACTTCTGTCGATGACTCCTTTATCCAAATAGGTAATTCTGGTTTTGATGTACAGCTGGGTCGCTTTGAAGCCATCAACCTTTTCCCGCTAGGTAAAGATACTATGGTTGAACATGCCGGTGACGTATCCGTTTATCAAGGTAGTCTGGCTCGTGGCCGTGCTGGTGATGATGGTGGTCAGATCGCGATTAATGTCACATCAAGTGATTCTTTGTCTTTCCAAGTGAACACTATTTACGGCGATGATGATTCTGATGGCGATGATAAAAGCGCTTTCGCAGGCATTCGCCCAACATTAACTTATACAACTGACAGCGTGACACTGTCCGCGGGTTTTGAGCAAGTTAAATACGATGGCGACACCTCATCTTCAGATGTCAATAAATCAGGTATTGCATTAACCGCTAACTTTGATTTAGGCGATGCTAATCTGAATGTATCATATGCCAATATGGATGATGATGAAGCAGATCAAACTGTAACCTCTTATTCTGCCAACATGACCCAAGGTGACTTTGGTATGGGTGTTATAGCGTCTAGTGAAGACAATGCAAGCGGCGTTGATCCAAGCGTATTAACCACTTATGTTGCTTACACCTTGCCTGTTTTTGATATCGATGATGCCACTGTCACACTAGCGGGTTCTTACTCTTCCGCTGATGATGTCGATACAGGCACTAATGATCAAACACTGGCGACTCGAGTACGTTTTAACTACACCTTCTAAGCGCATCTGCAATTAGAAATGACAGTTAGAACAAAGAACGCGTAAGAGCAGTATCTGGCCTTTTCCCCTTTAGGTCAGATACTGAGCTTGTTTAGGGGGATGAAAAATCCACCCCTTTTAACAAAGAGTCAAATACTTAATTTTCTAACAAGCATTGCGCTTCTTCCAATACCTGGTCCATCACAGACAAAATCATATTTACATCCGCCTCTTCTATGGTCAAAGGCGGTCTGATTTTAAGAATGTTATCGGCAGGCCCTTCTGTTCCCATTAGAATGCGATGTTCACGCATACGATTTTTCACATAGTCAGCCACGGCGGTAGCAGGCTCTCGACTCGCTAAATCCGTCACCAAGTCCAATCCAATAAAGAGACCATAACCCCGTACATCACCAATCAATGAATGCTTTTTCTGCAATCCTTTAAGCCCGTTAATCAATTGATTCCCCATCAGGCGCGCATTTTCCATCAAGCCCTCATCATCAACAATATCTAATACTTCTTTACCGATCCGACAAGACAAGTTTGACCCACCAAAAGTAGAAAAATATTCTGGCCCTTGGGCGAAGCTATCTGCAATTTCTCGAGTTGTAACCAAAACACCAATAGGATGCCCATTACCAATAGGTTTCCCCATCACCACAATATCTGGTGTAACTTGCTGCTGCTCAAAGGCAAAATAATACTCACCTAAACGCCCAAAAGCGGTTTGTACTTCATCAGCAATACACACGCCACCTGCCGCTCGAATACGTTGGTACACATCAGCAAGATAACCTTTAGGCGGAATAATCTGCCCTCCTACGCTGGGGAAGGTTTCAGCAATAAAACCGGCAAGCTTACCGCCTCTTTGTTCAATCGCATCAATCGCCTCGCCAACTTGAGCAGCGTATTTTTCAGCCCTGTTTACATCCGATGAAGGATAACGCCCTCGATACTCATCAGCAATATCAACCAACTGCACCCAATCAGCCTGACCCACCCCGCCTTTGGCATTAAACTTATAAGCAGATACATCTATCACCCCTGTGGTATTACCATGATAACCATGGTCCGGGGTTACCATATCCTTTCCACCCGTATGCGCTCTCGCCAACCTCAAGGCTAATTCATTGGCTTCGGTTCCTGAATTAACAAAAAAACAAACCTCTAATGAGTCAGGCATCTTTGATAGGATTTTATCGGCAAATGCAGTTTGGCTAGGATGTAAATAACGGGTATTGGAATTCATACGTAACAATTGATCTGCCGCCACCGCCTGAATACGCGGATGAGCGTGGCCCACATGGGGAACATTATTATAACTATCAAGGTAGGGGCGCCCCCACTCATCAAACAAATGATGACGCCAACCCCGTAAAAACATCACAGGATCAGCATAAGTTAGTTTTAGATTCTCTCCGAACTGACTTTGTCTTTGAGCCAGCACTTGAGACTTAAGAGTACCTTGGTAGGCGGTTTTTTCATCTTTCAGATTAAGCAGTGCGGCTGGATTAGGACAAATAGCATGATAAAGTGCGAGATCATCTGGATCAGCAACACCAGGCCAATCATCATCAATACCTTGGGTTGATAAGGCTAATTGGAAGTGTAAGTGAGGATTCCAGCCACCATTACCCTTTAAATCCCCCAAAGCTGCGAACGCTTCTCCTTTTTCAATCACCTGACCTTTTTTCAAAGCAGCAATAGACTCAGGGTCTAAATGACCATATAAGGTAAAGAATTCATCACCCAGATCTGTTTTATGGGAAAGTATCACCATTCCACCATAATCCAAATTGTCATTGCGATACTCACTCACAGCTACCTTGCCTACAAGCGGACTATGTACCGCTAAACCCGCACTAGCAAAGACATCAACCCCAAGGTGTACCGTACGTCGATTACTGGCTTTATGAGGACCCTTGCTAAATGCTTTATCCGTATAAACCAATCTTGGTTCATTATAAAAGCCTAGCCATACCCCTTCATCAGAATGAGACTGGCGACCTAAGTCTGCTGCTTCTTGAGCGGTGAGATCAAAAGGATTTTTCGGGATAGTACTCGCCTCAACTGACAAACTCCGCACACTAGCCTCACTTAAATCACAACCTAAGACTTGAGCAAAGTTTCCACGTTCGTCATTTAGCCAACCACTTATTCGCTGGGCACTATCAGAAATAGGCAGATCACAGGTTACTTTTAGGCGAGAAGCGATCAATTGCGCATTGACTGTATTTTGTTCAAGAAACTGCCATGCAGCTTGCTGGCTAATCACAACATAAGGGTCATCAGGGTTTTCCTTTGCCATCACGCTAGAGTTCACCACACTAACAGCCAAGCGCATTCTCAAAAGCGGCCACAGCATTTCAAGCTC
>Ga0209292_1002231_pt1 | contig 22471 bp, 19 predicted proteins | sample GOMGulsemesocosm_2_FD_184634 | JGI IMG/M metagenome (GOLD analysis project Ga0209292, IMG submission 184634) | Methane-oxidizing microbial communities from mesocosms in the Gulf of Mexico - GOM9C Gulf of Mexico (SPAdes) (version 2) | ecosystem: Environmental > Aquatic > Marine > Cold seeps... | reverse complement strand
ATGTTCATTAAAGGCAGATAGCATTTGAGACTCCTATAGATAAGGAGTCTATTTGATCACACTTTGCCTTAAAATGGAAAGTTCATGATCTTGCCCTGAGTAAATTATTGCCTGTCCCATATATTTTATGGCTTAATAAATCAGGTATTTTTTGTTGCCGTTTCATCGGCGGCAACAAACGCTCAGTGAATGTGCGATTTAAGACCTCTCGATAAAAGAAGTTGAGTGCATGAAACGCTTGCAAGCATGAGCTGGTAGACAGCTTTCGTTCCAATGATAGCGACCACAGATAATCTTTGAGCTGGCGATCAGTCAACGCATCGGGTAGTTGATGCGTTTCTTTGACCAACGCATTAACCCAACGTAAATAGGCGATTTGAGTCTTCTGGGAGAAATGACGAACCTGCATGCAGTCAATAAACACTTTTTTTAAACTAGCCATAACTTGCCTCCAATTATGTATTGAGTTGCAAGTTAAGTGTGCCTGAAATTTTGATAAAGGTTGAGGGGTAATTTATCTCCGCGAAGCGGTTTAGTTCAACAGCTATATTAGGCCGAAATATTCCTTATTTACTGTAGAAATACCGACAGGCCTAAAAATTAATTTGTATTAGATAATACTATTTACTTTCCGATTATTCAATAAGTTACGAAATAAATAAGCTATTAAATATTGCAGAAAATACGGAAACTTTCCGCATTTGTGGTAGAAATGCGGAATATGTTTATTACGCAAATAGGCAGTGTGTCTGTCGATTGTTCTTTGTCCAATAACAGCAACAGTAATCGCCAACACACGCCGACATGACTAAACCAGACTCACACCGCTTTAATCGATGTTAAGTGATTGTCCCAACGCACATTGTCAAATTGCAGCGATTTTAATGATGTTAGCGGTTGTAACACCGTACCTTTGCCATTGGTGGCGACAAATTGCTGTTTAACTACCGCGAGGCCTGCGACATCGCGCATTTTTATTTGCTCGATAAAGCGGTCGGTTTTAAGATCCCACACCGTAATAATATCGCCACGCGGGCAGCTAATAGCCACGGTATTACTGGCATTATTAATACAGACACTGGCGGTGTATTGGTTCATTTTGCGCCAAACATGCTCGTCTGCCTGCAAGAAGCTAAGCTGATTTTGTCCCTGATGACTAATCGCCAGCGGTACTTGGTCGGTTTTAGCGCCTTGATATTGCAACCCCGCTATTACTTTGCCGCTGCTGCTAACATCAAGATGGCGAATGCTTAGCTGGTGGTTGTCGAGTTGGTATTGATCAATAACCTGACCAGAACTTAAATCTAAATAGGTTAGGGCGGGTGACATTGAATCAAGGTTAAGCTTCTTGCGTGGCATGCTCGGATGAGTCTTTATGCCGCCATTGGCGATAACTAATGTTTTGCCATCGGGCATTAACTGACACTGATGCGGGCCAACACCGCCAGCGTTAAAACGCTCGATTATTTGATAATTGTTGCTGTCACGCACCACCACTTCACCGTGGCTTTGTTCTTGAGCTTTCCCAAAATTATTTTCAATTGAGAACAGCACCTTGCCATCGTTGCTAAAGACACTGTGACCAAAAAAGTGATGATTGGGTGCTGCTTCAATCTGCTGGGTAATTAACCCTTGGTTAAAGTCGACTTCGATTAAAAAATTACCCGGACGGCGGGCATTGATAATGGCGTGACCTTTTTTTAACGGGTGAGCTGTCGCGCTATGGCCGCGGGCGGGCAGTGACACATGGTTAATCAATTGGCCACTTAAATCAAAGGCCGCAGCAAAATGCTGGTTGTCTTGCGTTGAGTAGGCACTCACTAACCATGAGTTATCTTGGTCTGCTTGCAGCCACCATGGCAAGCTAGCAGCTCCAGTGAGCGCACTAGCGCCCACTAGAAATTGTCTACGAGTTAGCATTAATCACCGTCGTTTGAGTTAAAGCCAGTATTGAGTTTGGTCGTTTTAACAAAGTCTTCACTAAATAGGTTTTGTAAATCAAGTAACTGGTAAGCAACGTTGATTAATCCTAGGCGCTGTTGGTCATCACTGAGGATCTTTGTGTAAGAACCTTGCAGTTTATTGATGGTCGCTAAGCTAGTGGTGAGTTGCTTATTCATGGCTTGATCTACTGCTGGCGCATTGAAAAATTCGTTAATAACGGTACCTAAACCATGGCCATTGCCTGCATTGTAGATAGATGAAAACGTCTCAATGTTGGTTTTTAGATTGGCCAGTGAGCTATCACTTAAATGATTTTCTGCAGTTTTTGGTAACCCCGGAGTTGCTTCGCCAATCGACTGCAGCGTTTTGGTATTGCTAACTTTTTCGATGTGTTCGTACCAGTTACTCATCAGTTCTTCAACGGCGTCTTTAACCCCGTTAAACTCGCCGGTGCCACTGATTAATGTGTTGGCATAGTTAGCGCCACTTGGTTGCCATTGCTGATTTAAATCGGCTGAGATGTTACTAAGATTTTGGCTAACCGCGGTTAATAGTTCGCAGCGTTTAACTTTTGATTCGCTGGTTAGTAAGCTGTCTTGATTGCTTGGCGGGTACAGTAAAAATTCTGCTGCAGGCAGTCCCTGACCACCAACATTCTTTTTCTCAATTAATGATGCGGTTAGGGTAGTTGGCTCTTGCAGGTGACGAGCAATGGCGCGTTTTACGGCTTTGTTATTGTCTGGCCAGTATTGAATTCTAAATGCGCTGTCAACTACCGGGCCAACTTTTAGCCATTGAATTGTTTGCCAGCTCTGGCTTGCTTGTAACCATGCTTGTTGAACTAAGCTTAAATCGTCTGCGGTAGGTGCTGATTGCGCACAAAACTGACGGGCACTTTGATTAAACTGTTCACTGCTGGTTGCGAAGTTTTGATAACTTGGCAAAATATGATTATTGGTTAAATCGGTTAAATATGCCGCCCAATGACCTTCGATTGTCGTTGGGCTGGCAATCGCTACTGCTGCTACTTCAGCTTGGGCGGCGATTGTTTTTACTGTTGTTTTAGCTTCGTTGTTGCCACAGGCTGTTAACGACAGTGCGGCTAACAGCGTGGTTACGCTTAGGGTAATCTTTGTCATTATCTAGATCCTAAATTGATTTGATAAAACGTAGCAAGGCCGCGCGATCGGCTTGCTCCATTGTTAAATATTTTTGTTTGGCGGGCGCTGCTTCACCGCCGTGCCATAAAATGGCTTCGCTGATTGAGCGGGCGCGGCCATCATGCAAAAAGTGGTTTGAACCCGATATTTTTTGTTGTAAACCAATGCCCCATAATGGCGGTGTCCGCCACTCTTGGCCGTTGGCCGAAAATTCGGTGATACCATCTGCCAAAGCAGTGCCCATGTCATGCAGGGCTAAATCTGTGTAGGGCCAAATGGTTAAATTAGCCAATTCACTCACCGGATAATCACTATTAGTTACATAACTAGGGGCATGACAATTAGCGCAACCGCTTTGATAAAACAAGCTACGGCCGCGTTGTGTTTGTTTGTTCTCGAGCGCACGTGCAGGAGGCACACTGATGTAGGCACTAAAGTCATTAACCAGTTTTAACAATTTTTGTGGGATTTCAGGCGCACCTTGCTGGTCAAACTGTTGACCAAACGCTGAAGCCTGCTGGCAGCCAGTTTGTTCACTCGTGCAATTTTCATTAGGAAACAAAGGGCTGGTAATGCCTATGTCGCCAACAAATGCCGCGGCAACTTGCTGATCCAACGTCGGATGTTTGGCTTTAAAACCAAATCGACCAATCGCTTTTTTATTGCCAGATGCAACGTCTGTTACTCGGTTATAACGGCCCGAAATACCGTTATTATTACTGTCACTTGGATCAGCTTGTGCTAGTAAGTCGCGTTCATTAATGGCGTCGAGCAGCCCCATGCCATAAATATTGGGGGCGTAACGTGGCGAAAGTCCGATATTGTCGGCCAGCGGGCCATGGCTTAATTTGGTTAATTGGTAAGTCGGCTGTTGCAGTTGATAAGGTGTGCCATCAGCAAATGTGCCGTTAATAGTCTGATATTTCAAATCAAGCCAAGCTTCGGCTTGTGCTTGCTTTTTAAGGCTTGGATGTTTTAATTTGATCGCCCGTGGTTGAATTTGACCACCATAATTGGGATCAACCTGATTGACGCCTGCAATAGTGCTGCCTAACCGCAATAATAATGAAGACGGTTGATGCTCACCCGGTTGTGACATTGGGCCGCGTCCGCCAGCGTGATGGCAGGTAATGCAAGAGCGGGTGATAAACAACGGACCTAAGCCATCGCGATCGGCGGTGACCGCGGGTGCGGCAATCCACGGATCGCGAAATAATGAAAAACCAGTCCAAAAATCAAGCTGCTTCATCCGCGAAATATTGGCTAACGGATAAACATAACTGCGTAAATGTAGGCGTTCAACCGTTGCTGCACCTGCTGGTTCATGCTCGAGTTGGCTAAATGCTGGCACTGTTTTTTGTGACACTGCTTTATATGACGCAGGTATTGCTGTGCTTATCTTGCTGGTATTTGCACTGCCCGCAAATGCGAGCGTGTTTAAGCTAACAAGCAGTACAGCACCGAGTAAGCTTTTTTTTAACATTATAGAGAACCCACAAAAGCGAGCAGTTGTTGACGTTGCTTGGCGTTTAACTGGGTAAACTTGTCTTTAGCCTGCTGGGCTTCACCACCATGCCATAATATTGCTTCGGCATGATTACGGGCGCGGCCATCGTGCAGGAAGGTCGCTTTAGCATTAACGGTTTGCACTAATCCAGTGCCCCAAAGCGGGGGAGTTTTCCACTCTCTGCCGTTGGCATCTGCCATTGGCAAATCATCGGCTAGTCCTTCACAGCGTTGTACATATAAGCACTGATTACCACTGTCACACGCTTGACCATTGTCCAGTTCACGGGTCACCTTACAGCTGCCACCCATGTCATGTAATAACAGATCGGTATAAGGGAATATCACCTGATTAGACAGATAACTTAGGGTTTGCGGCTTTGGTAATAATTCTAACAGGGTAATTTTACCAAGGCGGCTACCTACTACTTCACCTGTAACGTGGCGTGGGGTATGACAATCGACACAGCCGGTATCAAAAAACAATTCACGACCAGCGGCAATCTCAGGTTGCCATGTTTTGGTTTTTCTGTCGTAACCGCGACGTGCTGGTACGGCTAGTACTTTGTTGTAAAATTCAACCAGTGCCAACTGACGGTCAATGATGTCGGGTTTGTCAGCGCTGTGTTTTTCTAACTTAGCCTCTTTGAGACAAGCGACTTGCAACGGTGAGCAAGATTCTTCAAGAAACAAACGGTTGGTAATGCCCATATCGCCACGGTAAGCGCCAGACGCTTGCTGCAAGACATTAGGGTTTTGTGCTTTGTAAGCAAAGCGGCCTAATTCCATTTGGCCGGTCATGACATTTTTGACCATTGCGGCCTTGCCAGAAATACCGTTGTTATCTAGATCTTGCGGATCGCTTAACGCCAAGATGTTTTTTGCCGGAATACCTTCTAGCAGTCCTGAACCAAAAATGGCTGGCGCTACTCGTGGCGAGAAGGCCACTTTAGGATTAAACGGGCCAAAGCTGAAATCTTTGACCTTATAAATAGGTTGGCGTAATTGATAGCTGGTGCCATCACTGTATTGGCCGGTAATAATTTTGTATTCAATAAAGGCGTAGGCTTCGCCATAAAGTTTTTCGCCACTGACAGAGCCATTGTATTTAGGTAAACCTTGGCTAAGATCGCCAGAAGTTAAGCCTTGCACTGCAAATGTTTGTAATTGGTCGCCGTACATCGGGTCGACATTGCCGTCGGTATCACCGACTTTTAAAAACATGCTGGTCATTGGATCGTGACGATTTTCTGGTACTAGCCCTTTGCCATCATTAAGGTGACAGCCTTGACAGCTCGCGGCATTAAGAACTGGGCCGATGCCTTCGTGTGGGGTTCTAAATAAGTGGTCGCCAGAAGTAAAAAAACCATCGGCTCGAAAATCTTTGGCAACAGGTGTTGGTCGGCGGCTAAAGGCATTGTTATTGAAAATAAACATGGTGGTATCGCCACCAGAAAGGTGCTCATTATCAGCGGTTTTTTTACTTGTCAGAGGTGCTAAACCACTGTGATCTGTCACTGTGGAGATGTCTTTTTGAGTAACCAAATCACTGGCGACAGCGCTGCAAGCAAAGACTAAACCGAGTAAAGGGGAGGTGACAAGTTGAAGGTACCGCATAACGTAATTCCTTAAAACGACTAAAGGGTTCATAAATGAACCCTTTCAAATGGTAATGATAACATTAATCAGCTTAAGTCTTATTGACTAAGCTCAAGTTAACAAATACTGCTTAGATTTTTTCTTCAGTATCGTCGCGTAGGCTGTTAGTTGTTACACCTAATGCCTTGATAGCGTTTTCGATGTCATCAGTTTGAGCAACTAAACCTTTGATAACAGCAACAACATCTGGCTGAGCAACACCTTCTTGAATTAATACATCAAACGGGATACCCGCTTTTGCTTTAGCATCGATTACAGAAGCAGCTTTCATTGTTGTAGCTAATGAACCGCGTAATTTTGTCGCTAAAGTCTGCTGCTTTTCAGCAACTAGTAAGTCGTGAATTGAAGTACCAGTAACTTTTACACCATTAATGCGAGTGTAAGTAGCGTTGTAGCTGTTCTGTACACCTTGAGCATTTAAGAAAATGTCACGGTGAGTATTGTCACTGAAACATGAATGCTCATCTTCTTGCGAGTCAGTTGTTAGGGCGATATTAATACGCTCACCAGCTAATTCACCGAAGCTTAAACGACCCATGCTTTCTAAGATCTTAGCAAGAGAAGCATCACCGCCATTGATGAAGTTTTTGTAATGAGCGCCAGTTTTTGGTGCCCAAGCATTAACAACAGGAGTCAAGTCATCAATTAAGATGTCTGTAACAGCTAGTAGGTAGTCACCACGACGGTCACAAGTAGCATCTGCAACAGTAACATTAGCACCAGAAGTACACTTTTTGCTGTTACCGTTAGCAGCTGAGAAGAAATCTGACACAGGACGTTGACCAGGAGTGTTGTCATGCTTTAGTTGGTTTGAACCAGCTTTTTCGTTTAAATCTTGGCCCCATAGTAAGAATTCAATCGCGTGGTAACCAGTAGTTACGTTGCGTTCGTCTTCGCCTTTACCATTTAAGCTTAAGATGGTTGCTTTGTTGATGGTGGCATAAGAGCTGCTGTCAGCAATCATGTTGCTGCTAATTGCACGGCCATTTTCGCCAAATGCATCGCCGTCAACTTTTGGAGATGTTGCTACGTAATCGATAATGCCTTCGCCTAGTGGCCAAGCGTTAATGTTACCTTCTGGGCCGTCACCTTCGTCACCTAAGCTGCCGTCAGCTTTAAGTGCATCGATAGGACCTACGCGAAAACGATAAACTTCTGTTTGGCCATAAGGTTCGCGAGCGTCAAGCCATGCTTGTTTTGCATCAGCAAAGCTTTTATCTGTAGGCGCTGCAACAAAAGCAACTAGGGCTTTTTTTAATGCTTTAGCAGAGATTAGCGAATCAGAATAAGCGGCATAAGCGATATCGGCGTTGGTTTTTAATACAGCAGCACGGGTAGCATCGTTAGTACCTGCAGTGGCAACACTGACTGGTAGGCTAGAACTTAGTACAATAGCTAGCGCTACTTTAGACAGAGAGTTAATCTTCATTATCGACATTCCTTTATTACGTAATTCAAATGTATTTTGTGTGTTTGGGTCTTTCGGTTTGAATTTAGTTAAGATCACTTAAACCAGACCGTAGATTTCGCGCTTATCATAATGGTTACTTATTCAACTGGCAAGTGCTAATGATAGTAATTTCTATTTGGGTTTATGTTTAGGTTTATCTTTTGGTGATCATTGCATATATATAGTAGAATTTTTGAATTACGCAAAAAGATTACTTAGACGTTTAACTCGCTTTTACTTTCTACTTTGGTGAACCAGCTACCAGTATTGAAAATATAGACTAGAACAACCTAACAAACTTTAATGTGCGAGCAATGACAAGTTCGCTTGTTTTTGATAAAATAAGTTCATATGCAGTCGGTGTTAACTTAGCGGTTATTAAGGTTGATTTTTAACCTTAGCTCTCTTTAACAACAAATTAATCACAAGGGTCAATCCGTGAACGACACAACTAAAATGAGCTTAGATGGTATCGAGCAGCTGTCGATGCAGCAATTTACCGAAGAGTCTTATTTAAATTATTCAATGTACGTCATCATGGATCGTGCCTTGCCGCACATTGGTGACGGCTTAAAACCTGTGCAGCGTCGTATTATTTATGCGATGTCAGAATTGGGTTTATCCGCTTCTGCTAAATACAAAAAGTCAGCTCGTACTGTTGGTGATGTGTTAGGTAAATTTCACCCGCATGGCGATTCAGCATGTTATGAAGCCATGGTCTTAATGGCGCAGCCTTTTTCGTATCGTTACCCACTGGTTGATGGTCAAGGTAACTGGGGCGCGCCCGATGATCCTAAATCTTTTGCTGCGATGCGTTATACCGAGGCTAAACTGTCACGCTTTAGTGAAGTGCTACTTGGTGAATTAGGGCAGGGCACCGTTGATTGGCAGCCAAATTTTGACGGTACGTTAAAAGAACCAGTAGTTTTGCCTGCACGATTACCACATATTTTACTTAATGGTATTACCGGTATTGCGGTAGGTATGGCAACCGATATTCCGCCACATAACGTGCGTGAAGTTACCAGTGCCTGTATTCATTTACTCGATCATCCTAAAGCGAGTTTAGGCGATTTACTAGAACATGTTCAGGGTCCTGATTACCCAACCGAAGCTGAAATAATTACGCCAAAAGCAGAAATTGAAAAGATTTACGCTAATGGTAAAGGCTCAATAAAAATGCGAGCAGTGTTTGATGTGGAAGACGGTGATATTGTAATCACTGCACTACCACATCAGGTTTCTGGCGGTAAAATTTTAGAGCAAATAGCGGGGCAAATGCAGGCGAAGAAATTGCCAATGGTGTCTGATTTACGCGATGAGTCAGACCATGAATCACCAACCCGTCTTGTTATTGTGCCACGTTCGAACCGAGTTGATGTACAGGGATTAATGAATCACCTGTTTGCAACGACCGATCTTGAAAAAAACTATCGAGTTAACCTCAATATTCTTGGGCTTGATAACCGACCGCGTGTCATGAGCTTGACCGACATTTTAGGTGAATGGTTAACTTACCGACTAGAAACTGTCCGTCGTCGCCTGCAACATCGACTCGATAAAATATTAGCTCGCTTGCATATTCTTGATGGTTTGCTGGTGGCATTTTTAAATATCGATGAAGTAATCGAGATAATCCGAACCTTTGATAACCCTAAAGCAGAGTTAATGAGTCGGTTTGATATCTCGCAAATTCAAGCTGAAGCGATTTTAGAAATCAAACTACGTCAGTTGGCTAAGCTTGAAGAAATTAAGATTAAGGCCGAGCAAGATGAGCTGGCGATTGAGCGTGACAAAATTCAATTGATTTTGTCCTCTGAGCGTCGGATGAAAACCTTAGTTAAAAAAGAAATGATCAATGATGCACAAAAATATGGTGATGACCGCCGTTCACCAATCGTTGAGCGCAGCGAAGCTAAAGCGTTGCAAGAAAAAGATTTGGTGCCAAGTGAGTCGGTAACCGTAGTGGTCTCTGAAAAAGGTTGGGCGCGTTGTGCCAAGGGCCATGACATTGAGCCTGATAATCTAAGTTATAAAGCCGGTGATGGTTATTTGTGCTCGGCTAAAGGGCGCAGTAATCAGCCAGTGGTCTTTATTGATAGCTCGGGACGGGCATATACCACCGATGCCCATACGTTGCCATCTGCACGTAGTCAGGGTGAGCCATTAACGGGTCGCTTTACCTTGGTTGCTGGTGAAAATATTGAGCATACGTTAATGGGGCGAGACGACCAATTGTATTTATTGGCGACCGACGGTGGTTATGGTTTTATTGCTAGCTTTAGTGACATGATAAGCCGCAATAAAAATGGTAAGGCATTAATTAGCCGGCCCAAAGGGGCTAATGTATTACCCTTAACAGCAATTAGTGACCAAAAATCTCAGCTGTGTCTGTCTATTTCCAATGAAGGTCGAATGTTGATATTCCCGCTGGAAAGTCTACCGAAACTGGCTAAAGGTAAAGGCAACAAAATCATTAATATTCCAAGCTCACGGGTTCAAAGTCGCGAAGAGTTTGTCAAACAAATTGCGGTGATTAGCAGCGATAGCGAAGTTACCTTGTTCGCTGGCAAACGAAAGCTAACCCTTAAACCAAGTGATTTAGAACATTATATTGGTGAGCGTGGGCGCCGTGGTAATAAGTTACCGCGTGGTCTGCAACGGGTGGACTCGATTGAGGTATCGGGTTGGGACGGCTTAAGTGATATTGACAGCGATGAACCTGAGATGGAATCTTAACTGAGGCACTGTTCTTGAGGTACTGTTCCTTAGGTATTGCTCTTAAGACGTTGAACTGGGTTTGCTTGGGCAATAGAGTAGGGCAAGGTGCATAACCACCTTGCCCAAATATTTCTGCTTAACGTGCTATCACATTAAGGGCTTGCAAGCCTTTAGGACCTTGCTCAACTTCAAATTGAACTTCTTGGCCATCGCTAAGGGTTTTAAATCCTTCATTTTGAATTGATCTAAAATGAACAAAAATGTCAGCGCTTCCTGGCTGCTCAATAAAACCAAAGCCTTTTTTCTCGTTAAACCATTTTACTTTACCTGTTACTGCCATGTGGATCTCCATGTAATATTGATTGCGTACTGAGGTAATGCTTGTTGTCAGTACAAAGCTGCGGTCAATTGTTGACCGCTTTTGATGTTAACGTAATTGCTGCACAAATAGAATAGTTTAACGGGTTCAATGTTAATTGAGGTAACTATACCCGTGCCACTTGAAAATGCAGGTTTCAGAGCTTGGGTAGGATGCGAGTACAAGGCATGATTTTTAATTCATGGTTATTCCCTGATTATGAATCATAACGCGGTAATCGTTTTCTACCCAACCTCCCTTAGGGCAAGGCGATAAGCGACCAACTGCGTTGTTATAATATATTAATTTAGAACGACTAAACGGCACATATTATGCCTAGCATTTGGCACGCTTCTCGACTTGCTGAAATCACGCATTTCCAGGTAGCACGGGTATATGGCTTAAATTTGATCGCTGTGGTGGATTAATACATATTTTTCGAGAAGCTGATCATTACTTTCAACGTGTTTAGGGTCAACGATAATACAATCAATCGGGCAAACCTTTTCACAGGTTGGTTTTTCATAATGACCCACACATTCAGTACACAACTCGGGTTCTATTTCGTAAATAACCGCGCCGTATGTAATAGCATCATTAGGACATTCGGGTTCACACATGTCGCAATTAATGCAATTGTCTTTAATTAGCAGCGCCAATAGTCACCTCCAATCGATAAAGTTCAGGGATCGACTTGGTCAATCCCCAAATAGCCCTAGTTAACCTGATAAGTCAGCCGCTTGATGTGGGTTGCGCGAGTCTTGTTGTGGCTCAAAATTACGCATTAATAACGCGAACTCTAGGTCAATGTCTAGCGGTATAGGCAGGTAAACAATGTGCGAAGATCCCGGGGCAACATCTATTGGCTCGCCTTTTTTATTTTCAAGCTGTTCTAATACGAATGTAATGTTGCCACTGGGGGTCATTAATTCGAGACTGTCACCGACCGAAAACTTATTTTTAACTTCAATTTTTGCCCAGCCGCTATCGTTACGGCCCAGCACATCACCAACAAACTGCTGACTATTAGATACCGAGTGGCCGTAATCATAATTTTGATACTTGTCATGGCTATGGCGGCGTAAAAAACCTTCGGTATAACCACGATGCGCCAAATGCTCTAAAGTCGTCATCAAGCTTTGATCAAAAGGTTTACCTGCAGCGGCATCATCAATCGCCTTGCGATAGACCTGAGCTGTGCGGGCACAGTAGTAAAACGATTTAGTACGACCTTCAATTTTTAGCGAATGCACGCCAATTTTTGTCAATTGATCAACCATTTCAACGGCGCGCAAATCTTTAGAATTCATGATGTAGGTGCCATGCTCATCTTCAAATGCTGGCATGTATTCACCGGGACGCCCAGCTTCTTGTAACAAATACACGTCGTCGGTCGGCTTGCCTTGCCCTAATGTTGGCGCTGCATTGATAGGCTCGACAATTTCGTGAGCGATTATTTTAGGCTCAATTGTTTTTGGATCAATAAGTTGCGGTTCGGTTGCAACAATATCGCCACTTTCATTCTCTGTGGCATCGTGTACCCCATATTTCCAGCGGCATGAGTTGGTGCAAGTACCTTGGTTAGGATCGCGTTTATTGATATAACCTGATAACAAGCAGCGGCCAGAATAAGCCATGCAAAGCGCGCCGTGAACAAAGACTTCTAATTCCATTTCAGGCACGGCTTGACGGATTTCGGCGATTTCATCGACAGATAGTTCGCGTGACAATATTACTCGTTCGATCCCTTGTTGATACCAGAACTTTACGGTGGCCCAGTTTACGGCATTAGCTTGAACCGACAGGTGAATGGTAAGGTCAGGAAAAGCTTCGCGAACCAGCATAATTAAGCCGGGATCAGACATAATCAATGCATCGGGCTTTAGTGCGGCCACCGGTGCTAAATCGCGAATATAGGTTTTTAGTTTACTATTGTGCGGAGCAATATTGCTCACGACATAGAACTTTTTACCCAACGCATGCGCTTCATTAATACCAATGGTTAAATTCTCAAGGGTAAATTCATTGTTTCTTACCCGTAAGCTATAACGAGGTTGACCGGCATAAACGGCGTCGGCACCATAGGCAAAGGCATAACGCATGTTTTTTAAGCTGCCAGCTGGGGATAGTAGTTCAGGGGTAAACATTAATGAGATCTCAGGAAATTTTGGTGGCGTATTTTATATTGCTGGGGCTTATCTCAAATTGATCTGAATCAAGCGTGTTGCAGTACGTGTTGCTGTAAATGCTTGCTGCTTAAAGCTAGTCAATAAGTGAATTTTTATTCATCAATGTAATATATTTATGCATTATTTGTTGTGTCTTATTAGTAATTAGTATATGTTGGCATCCATAATGACTCGGTAGATACTTAAGCCAACTTGGGTGTAGAATTTCGGGGTGTTTGTCTATTTTGTCGGCTATGATTAGTCGATGTTTTTAACCAATATTTTTGATGAGTGTTTAGTATGGAATTGTCTGATTTAAAAGATAAATTAGTAGGTGTTTGTGTTTCTGGTGGTTTAGACAGCAAAACAGTTACGAAGCGATTAATGGAAGATAACATCAAGGTTATCTGTTTTTCAGCCGATCTTGCTCAACCCGATGAAGATGATATTCAAAATGTTGTGCGCAAGATGGATCCATGTGGCGCCGAGACAATTTTAGTCGATTTAAAAACTGAAATGGCTGATGCTTGTTTTGAAACCATTAAAGCTAATGCGACCTATGACGGTGGTTACTGGAATACGACTGGTATCGCACGTGCTGTAACCGTGCAAGGCTTGATTAAAGCGATGAAAGCACGCAATGTTAATATTTTAGCGCACGGTGCAACAGGTCGTGGTAATGACCAAATGCGTTTTGAACGTTATACCCGTTCATTGGCACCTGAAATGGAAGTATACGCACCATGGCGTGACGCTAAATTATTAGAGCAATTCCCTGGTCGTAGCGAAATGGCTGATTACCTTGCTCAGTTTGGTATTCCTGCCGTTATCGGCATGAAGAAAAAATATTCAACCGATGCTAACCTTGCTGGTTTGTCGCATGAAGCTGAAGATCTAGAAAGCCTAGAAACTTCATGTTTGATTGTTGAGCCGACAATGGGTGTATGGCCACAGCAAGCGCCAGATAAAATTGAAAACGTTACTATTACGTTTGAACACGGTTATGCTGTTGCAATTAATGGTGAAGCGTTAAATCCATTTGATTTAATGAGCAAAGCTAATGAAATCGGTGGCCGTAATGGTGTTGGCATGTCAAATGCCTTAGAAAACAGAATTATTGGCACTAAGAGCCGTGGCGTCTATGAAGCACCGGGCATGGAATTGTTAAGCCAAGGTTTGCAGAATATTTTGCAAGCAACTTTAGATCGTCGCTCTACTGCGCTTTATAACAGCATGAGCCGCGTTGTTGCCGATCAGGTTTATGACGGTCGTAACTTCGACGTTGCTACTAAAGCTGCAATGAAAGCGATTGATACTCTAACGCACAGTGCTACAGGTGAAGTAAACTTGGGTCTGTATAAGGGCAACGTATTCTTCAATAGCATGGTTAATATTGCAGCCTCTTTATACAATGAAGAAGATTCGTCAATGGAAGCCAGTGATGGTCTAAACCCTGAAAGCTCACAAGGTTACGCAGATATTATTTCTGTTGAAGCCTGTGCCTTAGCAAAAGCTGGGCAGTTTGACGGCGATAGTTAATTCTTAGACCGTTAATGTACTACAAAAAAACAGCATTATTTAATGCTGTTTTTTTTGATCTAGACTTTAAAAATAAAATCAAAAAATTTGAGCGAAAAATAAAAATGGTGCTATATTAGTTATTAAGTATTATGCCTGTATATAAATATAATTATTAGGCATGAATTTCATTCACTTAGATATATAAATGGATTGCCTATGTCTACTGCAAATGCCTTGAGAACTATTCTAATTGAGAAGTTGAAAAATGACTCCTTAGTTTTACCAACCCTGCCGCGCGTCGCGATGAAAGTCAGAGACACTGTTGCAGATCCTGATTCAAACCTTGGTCAAATATCAAGCTTGATTTCACAAGATGCAGCATTATCTGCGCGAATGATCCGTATCGCCAATACGGCTCACTTTAGCCGCGCAGTCAAAGTCGAAAGTTTGCAAGCGGCCGTCACAAGGATTGGGATGCGCCAAATTAAAAACATCGTTATGGCGCTGGCAATGGAGCAGCTATTTGTTTCAGAGAATGAGTTTATTGCTAATTACCTAGCCAAATCTTGGCAAAAGTCGACCGATGTCGCCGCCTATTCAATGGCACTTTTTGCAGTATTCAAACCTCAAAATAAGCATACTTCGCTGCAGATCGATACGCTAACGCTAACCGCGTTATTGCATAATATTGGGGTGCTGCCAATTTTAACCGAAGCTGATGGTTATCCAGAGATTTTTGCTGAACCACAGTTTTTAGAGCAAGCGATTGTCGATTTGCAAAGCCATATTGGCGTTGCGATTGTTAAAGCGTGGAATTTTAGTGATGACATGGTTGAATGTGTTAGATACTGTAATAGCAATAAACACCAAACCCAAGATATTACCTATTTAGATTTTGTACGACTAGCAATAGTATGCCAAGCCAATGAGGCCGATCTGGCTAGCTGTGAAGCTCAGTTACAACCTTTTATTGAAAAAGGTGTATTGGTGAGTATGGAGTCGATTACGTCATCGGAATTTGAAGAAGAACTAGCAGCGGTTAAAGCTACCTTCGAGTAATACGTTTTCCCTAAAAAGACTGATGTCAAAAAGGCCTTATCACTGAATAGCGATAAGGCCTTTTTGTTTCTTAATTATACCCGTGCTCTGAAACCTGCATTTTCAAGTGGCACGGGTATATACCCAGTTATTGGCGAGCTTGTCGCTGGTTTACTGGCGCTGTCTCAAAATTACTGCGGAACGGGTTGATGTCTAAGCCGCCACGACGGGTATAACGGGCGTAAACACTTAGCTGCTGACAGTGACAGTATTTGATTAAATCAACAAATATACGTTCGACACATTGCTCGTGAAATTCATTATGTTGACGGAACGAGATAATATATCGCAGCAGAGCTTCTTGGTTTATTTTCGGGCCACGGTAATGGATCTCAACGGTGCCCCAATCGGGTTGATTGGTGATTAAACAGTTCGATTTAAGCAGGTTAGAATGCAGTCGCTCGCTGATGATTGGGTCTGATGGGTTAACCGCATTGGCAAGCAGCTGTGGGTCAAATAGATAATTGTCGATCGTAATATCTAACTCATCAATGCATTGGCCTTGAGCTGGGATAATTTGCTGTTGGCTAAATTTATCAGCCAAAATGACTATCACAGTTACTTGGCCATTGGCACACTGTGACAAGTCTTGTGTTAATTGTTGTTCAACCGCAGCTGCGTTGGCAAATTTGTGCTGATTAAAGCTATTTAAATACAATTTGAACGATTTAGATTCGACCAAAAACTCACTGTCATAAGGTAATGCAAATTTAGCCATCGCTACTACAGGTTTACCTTTGAGGTTTAACCATGAAAGCTCATAACCAGTCCAAATGTCTTGTCCGGTAAAGGGTAACTGGGCACCTAATGCCAGACTGTCACGATTTAATGAACGAGGAACCCCTTGTAACAGTTTTGCGTCGAAGCTGTTATCATATTGCGTTTCTTTCCCTAGGGTTAGAGATTGTAGGGCTGGGGCATCTTGATAGTGATTAGAGGTGTCTGTCATGGGATCGATAATCCATTGTTGATAAAACTGAGTAATAAAATGTTAAACACTGCCGATAGCTTAAAGCAGTTTGCGGGTGATTATAGCAAAACTGTCGTCAATAAAACCGGACTTTTGCCACAAGTTTGTCATGATCCTCAATGGGCCTCTACTTGTGAGTTTTCAGATGGCATTGAAGGTGAGATGCTGCAGTGGCAATGGCAAAATCAAACCAACGAATTGAGTTTTTCTGATCTTGAAGGGGCGCTTGAATTACGCTTTCATCCAGCGGTAGTCGACTATTACAATACTATCTATAGCGGTTCATTGTTTGCGACCTTCAGACAACATCAAATCGAATTACTGCAAATATGGAATAGTGATGATTTTGAACGATTAAGCCAAAATATAATTGGTCATATTTTAATGCAGCGCAGATTAAAGCACCAGCACACGGTTTTTATTGGCTGTGTTGTTAATGGTCAGCAGATGGTCTCGATTGATAATGACAGTGGTGAAATAGTACTTGAAATACCGGGCGATAAAAAGCGCACGCCATTGTGTGGTTCTCTTAGTGAGTTTTTGTCTCAGGCGACGCCGTTAGCTGAGCCTGAACCAGAATTAGAGTATCAGGAACCCGTACCTCTTAAAGTAGGACTGATGCCACGACTAAAAGAAATATTTGACAGCTTACGTGGTAAGTAGGCTAAAAGTTACTGTTAGCAGTTATTAGCTTATACCCGTGATCATCGGAAACGCACAAACCATGCATTACCATTGGTCATGGCTAATGGTATTAGTCTTGTTTTTTTTCCTGTAAGAAAAAATTGGCCAACGCCAATACCACACTAGCAACCATTAACAGTAATGAAACCGCGTTAATGACCGGCGTTGCGCCTTCACGTAAGCGGTCGTACAAGGTGATGGTTAATGGACTGTCTGAGCCAACCAGCATTAACGTGGTATTGAAATTCTCAAACGACATTAAAAAGCTAATGACACCAGCGCCAATGATTGCTGGCATCAGGTAGGGAATGGTAATAGTACGAATTGCTTCCAGTTTACTCGCGCCTAAATTTAGCGCCGCTTCTTCGAGAGATAAATCAAAATTACGTAACCGTGCCGCGACAATTAAGGTGCAAATGGTGGTGATAAAAGCAAATTGCCCAACCACCACCAGCGGCAAACCCGGGCGGAATAATTCAAGATCAATGCCCCAAACATCATCAAAATAATTAGCCACGCTTGAGCTCATAATTAATATTGAGACCCCTAAAATAACCCCAGGGATAACTAGCGGTAACAAGGTCAATACGTAAAGCGCAGTCTTACCCCGAAAATTTTTCCGCTCAAACAAAAAAGCGTTATTAATCGCTAAACCAACTGACAGTATGGTGGTGAAAAATGCTACGACAAAGCTGGTAAAGATAGATTGATATAACTGGCTATCGTTAAACAAACCCAATTTAGGTTCGCTATCAGAGACAAACCACGCCCACGTAAAACCCTGCCATGGTAATGAAGGAAACATGCTGTCATTAAAGGCAAATATGGCCACCACCACTAAGGGCGCAAACAAAAAGCAGAAAAACAGCACAACATAACTTTTATAACCGAATTTAAACAAGCCCGATTGTGGAATAGACGGTATCATCTTGGTAATTTCCTATGACATAACTTTGGTAAATGATTGGCGAGTGATTTTTAGCCCTGCCCACACAATCAGTGATGAAATGGTCAATAATAAGACCCCAAAAGCCGAACCTTGTTGCCAGTTAAACCGGGTGATGAACTGAGTAAATATTTGCTCGGTAAACCACAAACTTGACTTGCCGCCGAGCAATATTGGCGTCAGGTAATTGCCCAGCGTTAGCATAAACACCACGATGCAACCTGAGACTATGGCGGGTTTAGCGTGAGGGATGATCACATACCATAATACCGACCAGCCGTTGCCGCCCAAATCATAACCGGCTTCAATATGGCTATCATCAAGGCTTTCTAGTGTTGACGTTAGCGGCACGACCATAAATAACATGCTGGTATAAACCAAGCCCAGCATTATAGTGGCATCGGTATATAACATTTCGACCGGGCCATCGGCAAAGTTAAAATACTGTAACCACGTGCTAATGACGCCACTTTCGCGCAATAGGATCATCCAGCCATAGGTTCTGACTAACTCACTGACCCAAAACGGGATTAAACACAAAATAAACAACAAACCCTTGGCGCGCCCGCGCAGCATTTTGGCGATGTAATAAGAAACCGGAAATGCAATAATCAAGGTTAAGATGGTCGCCATAATCGACATCGTAGCGGTGCGAATAAAGGTATTCCAGTACAAAGGCTCAGTAAAAAATTCAACAAAATTGGCAAAACCATATTGATAAACTCGTGGCGAGACCCGTTCTTGCAATGAAATGTTTAGCATGGTCAGCTGAGGCAAAATAACGAGGATTATTAACCACAATAAGATTGGGCCTAGCAATAAAATTAGCCCAAGATTTAATGAGGCTTTAGACGATGAAGTGCGCTGCATTGGGCCGATTACTCCGTAGTTTGGGCAAAGGTTTTTACTTGGCTTGCGGGAAAAGACACTTGTAATTTATCGCCAGCTTTTAGCTGCATGTAGTTTGCCGTTTGCGGGAGTTTTACCTGCAGCTCTGCGCCTGACTTGTACTCTTTAACTAAAATTTGACTATTGGCACCATCAAATAAAATGTTGGTTACCTCTGTGTCGAGCTGGTTATGTTGATTGATGCCGCTCGCTGAGTTTGAAATGTCAATTGCTTCTGGGCGAACAAAGATTTTGACTTGGTCGCCTTGCGTTAGTTTTTCATTGCTGTCAGCATCGCAGTTAAAGACTAAGCCAGACTCAGTTTTTACTTGAAATTTGTTATTAGTAACTTCGCAGATTTTGCCTGCCCATTGGTTACTGTCGCCAACAAAACCTGCAACAAAGGCATTTTGTGGTTGATAATATAATTGTTGCGGATTGCCCACTTGATAAAACTTGCCATGATTCATTACTGCAACCTGATCGCTCATTACCAAAGCTTCGGATTGATCATGGGTGATATAAACAAATGTCGTGTCGAATTCTTGCTGTAGCTGCTTAAGTTCCACTTTCATGTGTTCGCGCAGTTTGAGATCTAAAGCGCCTAGGGGTTCGTCAAGTAGTAAAACATCAGGTTGTAGTACCAGGCAGCGAGCAATGGCTATTCGTTGTTTTTGTCCGCCAGATAATTGTGATATTTTTTTATTACCACTATCAGCTAGGCTAACTCTGGCGAGTACCTCATCTACTTTTCGCCTGATGTCAACGCGATTAACACCTTGGCGTTGTAGTCCATAACCAATGTTTTGAGCTACATTCATGTTAGGGAATAAAGCTAAATGTTGAAAAACCATATTAACAGGGCGTTTGTTGGGCGGGACACCGACCATCGATTTTCCCTTGATAATAATGTCGCCAGAGTTAGGATTGTCAAAACCTGCAAGCATTCTTAGCAAGGTGGTTTTTCCGCAGCCTGAAGGCCCTAAAATAGAAAAGAAACTGCCTTTGGGGATGGAAAAAGAAATGTCATTAACCGCAACGAAATCGTCAAAACGACGATAGAGGTTTTTGCATTCTAGATCTAGAGTTTTATTATTTAACACTTAGTGGTATCCATGAGGTTAACACAAACTTGGCACAACAGAGAATGTGCCAAGTTTGTAGGGTTTATTTAGCCGCTTTAACTCGGTCTAAAATCTTTCCTTCAATGACTTCTAAACCTGCTGGTACAGGTGGATACCATTTAATATTATCAATAGCCGTCGTGTCAAAACTCGATTTAAACTTAGCGCTTAACTTGGCGTTAACAAATTGATCGGCGCCTTTGGAGGCGGTGAAGTTACCTGCGGCATCGGTGATCATTGCCGCAATTCTTGGCTGCATCACGAAGTTAATCCATTTGTAGGCCGCTGATTCATTTTTACTTTTGCGCGGAATCGCAAATGCATCAATCCAACCTAAAGCACCTGAAGCTGGCGCAACAAAATTAATCGCCTTGTTGTCGCTATTAAGCTGCCAGCCGCCTGCATCCCAAGCCATAGCTGCCACTGCTTCTTCGCTGCGCATCAAGTTTTTCATCGCGTCGCCACCAGACCAGTAAGCTTTAACATTGCCTTTACAGCTAATTAAACGCTCGCCGACCTTGGTCATGATTTCGCTATATTTGGTTGGGTTATCGTAAGCGGCAAAAGGATCCATGCCCATGGCAAAAGCAAAACCGATTAAGGTTGGACGTTTAAGGCGATAAGTAACCTTGCCTTTATGCTGATCATTACATAGATCGGTATAATCTTTGACATCGCTTGCCTTGTCACCATTGACGATTAAGCCAGAGGTGCCCCAAACATGAGGAACGCCATAAGCCTTGCCATCATACATTGAAGCTTTTTTTGTAGCATCTAACATACTGGCGATAATAAACTTGTTGTCAATTTGAGAAAAATCGATTGGCTTATAAATATTGAATTCGGCATGAGCACTGGCAATTCTGTCTTGACTTGGCTGCACTAAATCAAAACCGCCACCGCGAGTAGCCGACAGCTTGGCAATCATGTCTTCGTTATTAGATTTAGTGACTTCAACATCAATACCGGTAGCGGCTTTAAAGATGTCTACGACTTCCTTGGGGGCATAACCACCCCATGTTAGTAAGCGTAATGTCTCGGCATTAACCATTGGGGTGGTAAGGCACAGGCTAATGCCGGCAATCGTCAGTGAACTCAGTTTAAAAATATTCATTGTTGTCTCCGTAATTAAGCTAAATGGCAAGGCGCCACGTGTATTATCTTATGGATTTTTGACAATAATATTACAGTCAGAAATGTTTGTTGTTTTACTTTTATTATCGCGACAAAATGGCTTAAAAAATCAGCAATAATAAAAATTCATTCTAGATTGGTTAGATAATAAACACAATAAGTACTTTAATTTATTAGAATTTTGGCTATTTATTCCTAGTAATCTAAGTGAAAATCATTAATATTAGTGGGCGCTCATTAATTTAAATTATAATATTTATCAATCAAAATTGAATGTTAACGAGCTAAACTCAGGGTGAAATTTTATCGTTGGTCTGTTTTTAAACGCTAGTGAGAAAATATATTAATAGGGATAACAGGGAACAGGTTAGTTGATAATCTGAATTTACTGATTATATGGAAATACGATGGAAAATATTAAAATATTAGTGGTAGATGATTCGCATACGATGCGGCAAATCTTGAGTAGCATGATAACGAAAATTGGTTATCAGAATGTGATGACGCTTAGCGGAGGTGATAAGGCGGTTGAAATATTTGCATCACACAAGGTAGATTTACTTTTTCTTGATTTAGAAATGCCAGGGCTTAGTGGCATGGATACCTTAAAAGAAATCAAACAGCTTTGTGATACTACATACGTTATTATTATCAGTGGTGCCAGTACCGCGGCCAATGTTAAGCAAGCTTTTACTCTAGGTGCGAGTGGTTTTATTGTTAAACCTTTTAATTTAAATATGATTGAAGACGCGTTCGTGCAATTTAAAAAGTTCCACGCCAGCTCTCAAGCCAATCAGATTGCACGTCAAGGGCGGTTGCGTGCCGCGGTCACTTAGGGTTGTTGGTTTAAGAAGGCGATGCCACACGCTAAGCGAGACATCTTCCTAACGCGTTAAAATCAATGATTTAAGAGTTATAGTCCCACGAAATGTTCGACACTATTTTGCAACTATCGCATTTAAAATCTATTACCTGATGCAGCGGTTCAGCTAAAGCCCAATCACCATCGCAGCCAGGGCATCGACGGCTACGTTCGCTGGCTTCATTTTTGCCACCCACACGATATAAGTAGTAATAGGTAGCGATGCCACTTAACTGCTCTATCTTGTCGCGCATAGCTAAACCACGTTGCGTTAACGA
>Ga0209292_1002230_pt1 | contig 22496 bp, 18 predicted proteins | sample GOMGulsemesocosm_2_FD_184634 | JGI IMG/M metagenome (GOLD analysis project Ga0209292, IMG submission 184634) | Methane-oxidizing microbial communities from mesocosms in the Gulf of Mexico - GOM9C Gulf of Mexico (SPAdes) (version 2) | ecosystem: Environmental > Aquatic > Marine > Cold seeps... | reverse complement strand
AGACTGTACCACTGCAGACTTTGTTCCCTCTGATCCCGCACTTGCCCGCATTATTTATTATATTATTTTTCTTATTATCAATAATGATAAATTCTGCTTTTTTCTACTAGAATTAGACATAGGTACTTGTAGTGTTAGTGATGTCGTGAATTTGGGGTTAACTAAGGTTATAACCATGGCTGATTCGTCCTTTTTTGAAAATAGTAATTTTATGCCCCATGGTATGTGCTACTTATGGCAACCCGATATTCTCTGGACATCGGTGATCTCTGATGTATTGACTGCACTTGCCTATTTCTCGATTACCATCGCTGTTGTTATATTTGTTAGAAAACGCGAAGACTTACCTTATCCTTGGTTTTTTATCTTAGTTGGATCCATTATATTTCTGGCTTGCGGTTCATCACACCTCGTTAGCGCTATTGTCATCTGGAAGCCCATTTATGGCATTTCAGCAATCATCAAAGCCATAACCGCATTCACTTCGGTTATGGCTGGAATTATCATTTGGTTTGTGATCCCAATATTCCTTAAATTACCCAGCCCCTCGATGCTCGAAAAAAAGAATCAAGAGCTGCAAGAGTCTCTAAATAAATTAAAAATTGCACAATTATCCTTAATCGAGTCGGAGAAAATGGCCTCTTTGGGGGGGCTTGTAGCGGGCATAGCACATGAAATTAACACGCCTATCGGCATTGCTATAACAGCGTCATCTCACCTAAGCGATACAACTAAGACACTTTCTAATCAATTTAAACTCAACAAGGTTACCCGCGAAAATTTTGATCATTACATCGAGGATACAACCAGCTGTGCCGAGATCTTAAATACTAATTTAAGACGTTCGGCAGAGTTAGTGAATAGCTTCAAACTGGTGGCTGTTGATCAATCAAACAAAAATTTACGTTTATATAATGTTAAAGAATATACCGAGAAGATCCTAGCTAGCTTAAAGCCAGCACTTAAGAAGATTGATTGCCAAATAACCTTACACTGTAGTAGCAAAATATCTCTTTGGGGAGATCCCAGCGACCTCACTCAAATTATCACCAACTTAGTTATGAACTCATTAACCCATGGGTTTGAACATGTTACATCTGGTAATATCGGGCTGAATTTTTCAATTTCGGATCAGTACCTTAATTTTACCTATAATGACTCTGGCAGTGGTATTAGTGCCGAAAATATTGAAAAAATATTTGACCCGTTTTTTACCACTAAACGTGGAAAAGGAAGTAGTGGTTTAGGCATGAACATTGTCTACAATGTAGTTACCCAATCCTTAAATGGTACAATTACTTGTACCAATAGACCTGAAGGTGGCATTGAGTTTTCTTTAAAACTGCCACTTACAGAGCTGCCGCCATAAAAAAGATTATTTAAACTACGGTTCAAATCTTGCGCGGCTGTATTGCTAGAGTGAATTAAAAAAATTTATCTGTGCGGCATTTATCAAGGTAATTGTCGTCTAAACATCCAGACATTTAGATACAAATGTGTATTGTTTGTGTTTTTACTCCGACCAATATTACTTATCGAATGACTTGTTATAACCTCTATGAAATTTACCTTTATAGAGAGGATCCCAATGAAAACAAAAGCTATTTTGTTGTTAGTTACCCAACTAAGTCTGGTTACAGGTCTTGCTTCGTGTGGCGCAAGTGATGAACAAACATCCACCAACGAAGGCGTAACAACCACTGACAGCAGTAATGAGAGTTCCGACGTTAGCAATTCTGATGACGCAGCCAATGATCAAAGCGCTGGCTCTAGTTCAAATGACAATACCGAAACCTCTGATTCTGAGCAGCAAACGGTATTTGCAACTGATTACTTTATCACGCCAGCTGGCCATGAGCAGGCCACTGATTACCAATGGGATAGTAATAACGAAGTGCTAGTCGCGTTCACGGGTGATTCAATGAGCATTGACGGCACCGGTGCCACGGCCAATGGCAGCATTTTGGAGATAACCGCTGCGGGTACCTACCGCTTAACGGGTTCTTTATACAACGGCCAAGTTATTGTCGATACCGACGATGAAGACGTTGTTCGGCTGATTCTAGACAATGCTGATATTACCAACGAGTCAAATGCCCCGATTTATGTCAAAAACGCCGAAAAAGCGATTATTATTCTCAGTGCAGGCACTTATAACACGCTAACGGATGTGAGCGACTATATCTTTGAGGGTGATGACGATGAGCCTAATGCCGCATTGTTTAGTAAAGATGATTTAACCATTACCGGAACTGGCTCTTTAACCGTTTACGCCAACTACAATGATGGTATCACCAGTAAAGATGGCTTAATTATCAACAACGGCAACATCAGAGTCGTTGCTAAAGACGATGCTATTCGTGGCAAAGACTACCTGATTATCAATGAGGGTAATATCACCGTTGATGCCCAAGGTGATGGTTTTAAATCTGACAATGAAAATGCTGGTAAAGGTTATATTTCTATTACAGCAGGTACCTTTGATTTAACCTCGGCGGCTGACGCAATTCAAGCTAAGTCCAATATTCAAATCAGCAATGGTAGTTTTATGCTGACATCTGGTGGCGGCAGCAATGCTGATCTCGCGAGTGATGCTTCAGCAAAAGGGTTAAAAGCGACCGTTAATATCTTTATCGACGATGGTAGCTTTACCATCAATTGTGCAGACGATGCCATCCACTCCAATAACGGTATTACGATCGATGGCGGCAGTTTTACAATCGCCGCGGGTGATGACGCAATTCACGCCGATGCCAAGATCATAATCAACGACGGCGATATTAATATTTCCAAATCTTATGAGGGCATAGAAAGTGGAGTAGTGGTTATTAATGGTGGTCTGATCCGTTTAATCGCCAGCGATGATGGTATAAATATCGCCGGTGGTGCCGATGCTTCTGGTTTCGCTCCGGGTCGACAAAGCAGTGGAAATAGCGATTATTATCTGCAAATAAATGATGGTTATACCGTCGTGAACGCCAGTGGTGATGGCTTAGACTCAAATGGAAATATCGAGATGACAGGCGGTACTGTGATAGTCAATGGCCCAACCGAGAACATGAATGGCTCGCTAGATTACGATGGCACATTTGATATTTCTGGTGGTCTGCTCGTTGCTGTTGGCAGCTCTGGCATGGTTCAGGCGCCTAGCTCAGACTCAAGCCAACGCTGGCTTGGTGTTACGTTTGGCACCCAGTCGGCTGGCCAGCTGGTTTCGATTATCGATAATGATGGCGCTGAACTATTGACCTTTGCACCAGAGAAAAATTACCAATCGCTGGTGTTCTCATCGCCACAGTTAACTAACGAAGATAGCTATGACCTATACTTTGGCGGCAGCGCTACAGGCCCCCAAGAAGACGGTTTATATCAATCGGGTACCTACAGTGGCGGCACGCTGACCTATACATTTACTGATTAAGCGAGCAGTCACCATTAAAAAATCGGCAGGTTTTTCACTCATTTGGAGTTGAAAACCTGCCTTTTATGTTTAATCCTCACTATTTATATCAACGACTCTCAACATCAATCTTCTCTTTTAATTAATTGCCCCCATATAGATCATTAGGAAAACGGCCAAATTGGCTAAAAAATCAAAAGATAATCAGGTAGACTGAATCGGCGTAATACCATTTCATTAATTATGTGATCTTGTTGTGTCTGAGTAAAATATATTAGAACAAGGCGCTCGATTGACTAATAGCTAGCTATTGGGATTGAGAGCAACGCCGTTGCTTACAGGACGTAGGTAAGGAGCGCGAGCAGGACGCGTTAGCTTTATTGTTTATTTTAATTGGCACAAGTGGGCAATTATTTAATGCAAATGGTTTAACACGACACCCACAAGGAAATAAAATGGACAATCAATATGTACCCCCTAAAGTTTGGACCATGGATAGCGAAAATGGCGGTGAATGGGCAAGTATTAACCGCCCTGATTCTGGCGCGAGGCATCAACAAGATCTGAGCGTTGGTACTCATCCATTGCAGCTTTATTCTCTGGCGACCCCTAACGGCCAAAAAGTAACCATCATGTTAGAAGAGCTGCTAGCCCTTGGTGTTAGTGACGCTGAGTATGATGCTTATTTAATTAAAATTGGTGATGGTGATCAGTTCTCTTCTGGCTTTGTTGGGGTCAACCCAAACTCTAAAATTCCGGCCTTGGTCGATCGTTCAACAGACACCCCGATTAATGTGTTCGAGTCTGGGGCTATTTTGCTTTATTTGGCCGAGAAATTTGGTCATTTTTTACCGCAAGATCTCAACGCTCGCACCCAAGTGATGAATTGGTTGTTTTGGCTGCAAGGCGCTGCACCTTACCTTGGCGGTGGGTTTGGTCACTTCTATGCCTACGCACCTGAAAAGTTTGAATACCCCATCAATCGTTTTTCAATGGAAGCAAAACGCCAACTTGATGTGTTAGACAAACAGCTGGCCAACAACCCATTTATTGCTGGCGACCAATACACAATTGCTGACATGGCCATTTGGCCGTGGTATGGCAATTTGGTGCTTGGTAAACTCTATGAAGCAAGTGAGTTTCTTGATGTCGCCAGTTACCCTAATTTACTTCGCTGGGCCACTGAAATGTCACAACGTAATGCGGTAAAACGCGGCATTGTGGTTAACCGTGCATGGGGCGAAGAGTCTGAACAATTACTTGAACGCCACAGTGCCGCCGACATCGATAACGTTCTAAAATAACCCGCTAACACAGGCTATTAAATACATCTGCCCGGTTCGATATTATATCGAACCGGGCAGACTGATTAAAAGCCAGTTAATGCTATTTGTGATGGTGGCCAAAGCCCTGGGATCGAAACCAATCACTGTCGTTGAAGCGACGATACCATTTCTCTTGAGCCAAGATTTTTCAACCGGCCTAACAAGGTACTCCCTTTGGTCCATATCAGTCGTTTTCATCATCTTTAAGATCAAAATGAGAGTGGAAAAGATTAATGACAAAACGTCGAACAGCATTATGTTTTTTTAAACCAACCTAATTCCTTCTAAACATTTAGCATATTGATCACCGATTGAGCGGACATCTTCAAAATGTCCTACTGCATAGCCGCTACTTTCACTTGCACAATAAAACACCTTAATAATTGTTATATAACGAGTTTTAACCCCTTCAATCTTTCATTAAAACTCCGAGCCAATTAAGACGGGTTAGTCGAGTTAACGTTGGGAAAAAAGTCCGTTCCTGTATACCTTGTTACAAATTCCGATCCCATTATGTAATGATGCGGCACTACAACGAGTTTAACAAACACCGATAAAACCGCATCATACGTTTGTGCTCGCTATATTTTTGCTTCCAAGATCATGTTAATCGGCGTTTCGGTGGCGCGGCGCACTTTGCTAAATCCACCATTGGTTAAGACCTCGGTAATGCGCCTTTGCCCCGCCTGTGCCCCAAGGGCAAGGCCAACTTCCTGCGCTTTTGACGCAGGAACACACATAGTAGTCGAAAAGCCGTAAAAAATGGCCCCAAGCAGATGTAAATTATCTTCCAGATTATCAGCAGCTATTGGCTCAACCACCATAAAAGACCCATCGGACGTTAGGCTTTGACGAATATGGCGCACGGCACCAACGGGATCCCCCATGTCATGCAGCGCATCAAATATGCAAACAAAATCGAAGTTTTTACCCGGATATTCCTTGGCCGTATTGAGCTGGAACTCGACATTGGTAATGCCCGCTTTTTGCGCCTTTTCCTGTGCCCCCTTGATCGACTGCGCGTGAAAATCAAACCCAATAAATCTGGAGTTGGGGTAATGCTGCGCCATTAAAATGGTTGATGAACCATAACCACAACCGATATCGGCCACTTTTGCACCAGCCTTTAACTTCTCATCGACACCATCAAGTGATGGGATCCAGTGACCAATGAGATTGGCCGCATAACCCGCACGAAAAAAACGATCTGTGCCGCAAAAACAACAATTTTGGTGCTCACTCCATGGTCGGGCACGCCCTGTTTTGAACACCTCTAGTGCGCTATCAAGCCCTTTATATTGCGAGACCAGTACCTCAAAAAATCCTTGCATATTGGTCGGTTCACCTTCGTGCGAGAAAATAGCCGCTTGCTCTGGAGACAAGCTAAACTGATCATTGATAGCATCAAACGTGACATACCCAGCCGCCGCGTTTGCCGATAGCCATTCACGTAAATAGCGCTCATCTATCCCGGTTTTTGTTGCCAGTGTTACATGGCTGCAAGGACCTATGTCCTCCAGTGCCTTATAAGCCCCGGATTGGTCGCCGATATAGGACATCAAAATTCCTACTGCACCGCCGACATCACCAAAAATCTTGCCCTGAAGTGCGTCGAATTTTTCTTGGTTCATGTCATGTTTCGTCATTATTGTTCCCCGGTTTCTTGTTGAATTCGGTTGCGAATCTAAGGGCAAACATCTCTATTAATCCTCTCTATTTTCCCTCTTTAAGTCGCATTCTGTCGGGGTGCATTATCTCCTACTGCCGTAAATTTACTGTCAAGCCATAGCAGGAAAACGTGGCGCTAGCGTAAAACTATCGTAAAAGTCATCTAATATATGATGATAAATCATATTTATTTGAAGGAAATTGTAATGTTGCACCTTAATTTGTTTGGTGGTTTTAGCATCCGCAATACTGAAGATATTGCTTTTTCTTTAGGGCAAAAATCTCAAAGCCTTGTTTGTTTACTCGCGCTCGGCCAAGGCATGAACGCGACAAGGGAGAAAGCCGCAGGCTTGATTTGGTCAAATAGAACGGATGAACAAGCCCGCGCTAGCCTACGCCAAGAACTTTCACAAATACGTCGCATTTTGGGATCGGATGCCATTGCATCCAACAAACAATCCATCTGGCTTGTCCCCGAAATTGTTACAGTTGACGCGTGCCAGTTTCGTACTGCAATCAGTGAAGCGGCGTCACAACATCACTGCACAAAATATCTTGAAGTTGCGGGGACACTTTATACCGGCCAAATACTGGATGGTCACAATTTTAAGTCAGACAGCTTTGAGGAATGGATATTATCTGAGCGTCGGGTTTTGGACAATGAAGCCCTTGGCGTAATGATCCAGCTGGCGCAATATAATCTTGATCAAGGCCAATACGATAAGGCAAGCCACTGGGCCAGTCGTGCAATTGAGATTGAGCCCCTGCGTGAAACTAGCCACTGCTTGCTATGCGAGGCACTGGCGTTGTCCGGAAATCGCGCGGCGGCGTTAGCCAAGTTTGCACAACTCAAGACTCTTTTAGCAACAGAACTGGGCATTGCTCCGACTGAGCTAACGCTCAGTCTTGGCAAAAAGTTAGCCGCTGGGGAACATGTAATTCCAGTGTCGCGTGCTATAAAAATTAACACGGTATCATCGGTATCGAAGAAACTTTTCAATGGCCGCGCTGCCGTCGCAATTTTACCCTTTCGTTGTCTAAGTGGTTCAGCCGATGATGTTTATTTTGCCGATGGCATCACTGAAGATGTCGTCAATGGACTCGCTGTATGGCGATGGTTTCCCGTGATTGGCCGCTATTCGACCAATCATTACCGAGACTCCGACAATGCAATAATCGATGTCGCCAATGAAACAGGTGCTCGTTATATAGTCGATGGTTCAGTCCGGCGTAATGGATCCAAATTGCGTGTTACTGCTGAACTTTGCGATGCCTCGTCTGGACAGTTACTGTGGTCTCAAAGGTTCGATGGCAATGCCGGTGAGGTATTTAAAATACAAGATGAAATTAGTGACGAAATTGCGCGTCGGGTTGAACCCGAAATCAGTCGCGCCGAAAGCAGTCGATTATACCGTCAACAGCCCTCCGAATTATCCCTGTGGGAAACCTTACACAAAGCTCGGGTCATCAAATTTCAAAACGGCCATGCCTATGGCTCAAAAGAAGACAATATCACTGCCATGGCGATGTATCGAACAGCGCTGTCACGCGATCCAAATTCAAGCGATGCAGTCAATGGCATAGCAACCTGTCATTGGCACGATGCCATCAACAGCTGGTCTGCGGATCCCGTCGCGTCTGGTGCCAGCGCCATGCAGTGTGCCAACGAAGCCCTTGCTTTGGACAACACCAATTATCGAGCGTTGGCCACAGTATCTATCATTCAAACATTTGGTCAGCATGATACTACTGCCGCCGAAGTAACCGCTCGTAAATCTCTTGATATGAATCCATCAGACATTTTAACCCGCCACTATCTGGTATGCAGTCTTGAATTCGGCGGAAAATTCGACGAAGCGGTTGAGCAATGCAAATACATGATGGAGCTCGATCCGCGTGCCCCCTCAATGTCGGTATTATGCGGTGATTTATCAACCTGTTTGTTGCTGGGGGGAAACCCTGTTGAGGCTGTTGAGTATTCACGTAAATCAATGGCTGCAGATCCTGATTATTCGCGCGGACGACAGCGCCTTATTGCAGCATTGGTCGCCGCAGGCCAATTAACAGAGGCTAAACATGAATTGCAAATTCTACAACAGGCAATGCCGACATTTAGCCTTGAGTATGTCAAACGGACCTATCCATTTCTGCATAAGCGACATTTAAATGCGTACACTAAATATTTCGCTGAAGTTGGGGTTAAGTAAGGTTGTTTGCGGATTTTATGACTTGCTCAAGTGCTTGTATCAGCAAACAAACCTGTTATTGTTTATTTTATGCCCAAGTTGATTCCAGCGGGCCATCGGATAAAGGGACACCAATAATGACCGCCAATGTTGAACGATTTGATTTATGGATCCGCACAGAGTTTGTCCAAATGAATACCGCGTTAGAACAACTGTATATTCAACAGACCGATCGCGCTAATGTCACTGGTGTCGGTGATGAAATAAAGGCCACTTTGCAAATGCAGGGCACAAATTTAATAAAAGCACTGCTCACTGAAGGCAATACCGATGAAGGCTTTGATGCAGGTTTTGATTTATTAGGCAATGTTGGTTTTTATATGGCTGCCTGTCGACGTCACGATATCACCGAGCCAAGCAGAGAAGTCACCTCTCCACTCGTTGAAGCGTCGGCACTATATGGCTGCCTGTCGACGTCACGATATCACCGAGCCGAGCAGAGAAGTCACCTCCCCGCTCGTTGAAGCGTCGGCACTGGCTTTGCAATTGGGGGCTTCGCTCGGCGTAACACCACGTTTTGCCACCGCCCATTTAACCACGCATAACCGCGCTATCAATGGCGTGGCAAAAAGTTTTACCTCGCTTAATGACGAATACATTTTCAATGATTATAACAACCGTGCTGTGCTCGCTTATAAAAGAGCAGCTGATGCACTCTTTCGGATTATCCCGTTAGGTATCTCTAACCCCGCGGCAGCAGATTTATTAAGCGCGGCCAGCGACGCGCTCAAAGACGTGCTCTCCTATAATTCAACGCTATTTGGCCAATTAGACGTCGACGCATTTTTCTATCAAATAAGGCCCTATTACAAATCTTATCGGGTTGGGCAACATATCTATCGCGGTGCCAATGCTGGCGATTTCTCTGGGATTAATATTATCGATATGATGCTGGGCTTATGCCGGGCAGATCACCCCTATTACTCGCAGCTATTGGTCGATAAAATGCTCTATATGATGCCAGAAGATCAAACTCGATTAATGGATTGTATGCGCAGAAAAAGTCTGATGGATCATATTATTGAGACACCAACTACATTGCACAGCAGCGCTTGGTATCAACAATTTTGTGGCCTTTTTTTACAAGTATGCAAAATGCATGGCCGTACAGCCAGTCAGCACCACAACCAATTAGTCGATAAGTTTATCACCAGACCGGCTCAGTCACTAAACGAACAACACATGGATAAATTAACGGCCAGTGGTCCACCGTTAGACGTATTACTGCGCTCACTAGAAACACTGCGAGATTTGCGATTAGCCGCGCCACGCGATGATATTCCAACCCGCTACGCCGATGTTCAACAGATTAAAGCCAGTATGAGGTCAACATGAGATCACGCTTTAACGTTACCGAAAATTACTTTTTAAGTCACTCTGTTGGGTTGCAACCCAAAACCACGCAAGCGGCGCTCAACGAAGCAATGCTCACGCCTTGGGCGCAAGCCCCTGAACAAGTTTGGCCGCACTGGTTAACCGCAATAGAAGGCTTTACTTTAGCATTGGCGAAACTACTCAATACCGAGACCGATTTACTCTGCCCGCAGGTTAATTTGTCGAGCGCCTATACTAAGATATTACAGGCATTACCTGTTGATCCGCTGCGATCTGTCATTCTAATGTCTAAGCGTGATTTCCCCAGTATGGGCTTTGTCGCCAAGCAAGCCGAGCGCTTAGGTTATCGGCTGCGTCTGCTCGATGATGATTTTGATGTCCATGATAATGACGCTTGGCAGCGAGTTTTAACCGCTGATGTCGGCTTAGTATTACTGAGCCATGTTTACTCCAATAGCGGTTGTCGGCTTGATATCACGTCAATTTGCAAAATGGCCCGCAGCGCCGGTATTGTCACCATCGTAGATATTGCGCAGTCGGTTGGTGTAATGCCGATTGATTGCCAAGTTTGGGATGCTGACTTTATACTTGGCTCGTGCGTAAAATGGCTTTGCGGCGGCCCCGGCGCAGGTTTTTTATGGCTAAAGCGCGAAAATATAGCGCGTTGTAATCCGATAGATGTCGGGTGGTTTTCCCATCAAAATCCGTTTGAATTTGATATTGAGCACTTTAGTTACCACCCTAGCGCACTGCGATTTTGGGGTGGAACTCCCTCAGTTCTGCCCTATTGTCTTGCTGCCAATAGCATTAACAACAGCTTGGCGATAGGCCTAGATAAAATATATGCGCACAACCGCGATTTAAATGGCCAACTAGGGCAAGCGTTACACGCTGAGCATCTTGTTAGTCCGCGCGATGTAGCGCGCAGCGGTGGTACCACTATTATTGATATGGGTCAGGGGCAAGCGAGTTTTATAAATCGGTTGAAAAAACAAGAGATATTATTTGATCAACGTATTGATGGAGCGCGTTTTTCGCCACACATATATAACAATCAGCAGGAGCTAGATAGGCTGCTCAACTGCTTATATGTAGCATCTTAATCTGTCGTAAAATTAAAGTGGTGGTTGCTTTATGATTTGGCCATCGGGTAAAGCTTACAGCTATGTGCGATGGCTATTGCTCATCGGGTTAAGTAAATCAACGTTGCCGATAAACAGACGTCCAAATCCTGTCATCGCTGCGACTTGCCCATTCATTGCCTGTTTTACTTTGTCCTCGTTATAACGAGCCAGACAAATTATTGAGCAAACTCGAACACAAATATTAACAGCCGACATACCAATTTTTACTCAAGTTTTAATCATTGGTAGCCCTTTTAATCTGAGCCTTTTACCTTGGGTTTTTTAATTTGAATAATTTCTTTTAAATTTGGTAGCGAATAAGTATCGCGCACTTTTTTGTCGTTAGGTCTACTTGCTGAGCAATATGAAAGTGTATATGATTAATAATTCGCATGGAGCGACGATACAATACTAAGGAAGGTTAATGAAATTTTTAAAATCTGTAGTACTCGCTAGTCTATTAGGCACTCTTGTTGTTTCAACGCCGATACAGGCACAAGAAAAAATAACAATTTTGGCTGAAGATGATTGGGCACCCTATGCTCGACCTAATGGCACAGGCATAACGAATAGCTTGGTAAGAGCCGCCTATCGAGAAGTAGGCATTGATGTTGAGTATGAAGTTGTTGGCTTTTTACGGATGCTTAAACAATTAGAGTATGGTAGAAGTCTAGCGGGTTTCAATCTTGCAAAAGCGCCAAGCGTTATTAATGAATTTAATTTTGGCAAGGTTGCGTTGTTTGATACACCTCAGCACTATTTTGTTCTTAAAGACTCGCCACTGCTCAAATACACCGACAGAAGCCAATTACCAGCACAAACGCGCCTGGGCACAATTCATGGTTACATGTACGGTGATTTTCTAGATAACAATACCAATAAACTTTCCATTCAACCCGTACCTCATCACGAGCAGAACTTGAAAAAGTTACTGGCTGACCGTTTAGATATCGTGATCATTTGCGCTGAAGTAGCCAAAGAGTTATTTAAATCAAAAAGGTTTTCAGAGCAATTGGTGCCAATTTTCCCCGGCGACAACGTGCCAACTTATACCGCATTTTCTAAAACCTATCCCAATTCAAAACACTATATGGATCTGCTAGACCAAGGGATCACTAAAATAAAACAAAATGGGCTCCACGCCAAAATTTTAGAAAATTGTGGCGACGTTTCATCCAGCAAGTTGGAAGTTTGTCTATAAAGAATATTTGTATATTGAAAACGAGCACTAGTACTGGCGTTATTCTGGTGCTCTTAGATTAAATATAATGGACTGATTAAGTAATGAATTTATCCCTACATGTTAAAGTATTATGTTCTTCACTGACTATTTTAGTTACCGTGATTTCGATAGTGACGGTATTTAACTATTCGGCTCGAAAAAACGAGATTTTGTTATCTCAAGAACAACAACTTAATACGTTAATTGAAAGAGCACAATTGTTCTTACCTAAGTTAATTTGGGATTTTGAAACCGCTAATATAAAGAAATTGATTACAGCCGAAATCAAAAACCGCTATATCAGTCACTTGATTCTTGCCGATGAAAAAGATATTTTAATTTTTGGTTTAAGTAGCGATGTGCAACAAAAAACCTTAAATGACAGCCCTAACGTTGAAAAACAACAACCTTTAAGCATCAGTGAAATTCCTAACTCTACACAAGCTTATCAGAAAATCGATTTAATTCATGATGAAAAAAAGACAGGTACTTTACTGATCAAACTTGACCAACACACTGTTAATCAAGAACTTTTGGCAGCTTTGTGGCGGCAAGTTATTCAATCCTTTATTTTTTGTGCCGCAATGGCGTTTGGATTAACCGTATTAATTCATTTACTTATAACTACTCCGCTTAATAATATTGGACGCGCGGTCAAAGCCATCTCGCTTGATGGTGGCGACTTAACCCAGCGTATAGCGATTACATCTAAAGATGAAGTTGGCTTGCTTGCCGCGGATATTAATCAGTTTATAGCCAAAATTCAGTCAATTATTGAAGCGGCTACCACTAAAGTTACGAGTCTCGATACCATGGTTAAAACAGTCAGTAATGTCACATCACAAGCATCACAAAGTGTGCACGGCCAACATGATGAAACAGACTTAATCGGCACCTCAGTCAATGAAATGAATGTATCAGTTCAAGAAATTGCCGCTAATGCTTCTGGCGCAGCTGAGCTTGCTGATCTTGCTAATAAAGAGGGCGTAAAAGCGAAAGCTGTGGTTGGTTCCGCCATTGATGAGATGCATCAATTGACTGACAAAATAGACAGTAGTAGCCAAGTTATCGGCGAATTGAAAAACAATGTCACGGATATCGTGTCAGTGCTTGATGTCATTAAAAGCATTGCTGACCAAACGAATTTATTGGCGCTTAACGCGGCAATAGAAGCGGCACGCGCGGGTGAACAAGGCCGAGGGTTTGCGGTTGTCGCTGATGAGGTTCGAACATTAGCACGTCGAACTCAAGACAGTACAACTGAAATAAAAAGTATGATCGACCGACTGCTCAATGGGTCTGAACAGGCAGTAATAACGATGGTGTCCTGTAAAGAAGCCAGTGACGGAACTCAAGAATATATTGTAGGGATCAGTAAGACAATTGATCAAATCACCGATGCGCTGCAACAGATTGATGCAATGAATATGCAAATAGCCTCAAGTACCCAACTGCAGCAAGATGTCACCAATGAAATCAATAATAGGATCTCAAACATCATTTCGATTGGCGCTGCAACAATAGAATCGATGGATATTGCCGGTGAAAGTGCAACTGAAATGGGTGATTTGGCCATGGGCATCACCGCTTCCATGGCGCATTTTAAAACATAATAGCAATGTTAACTAAAGCAGGTTTTACTCTTGGCGTCCTTAGCAGACACTCCACCTTAAAGACGCCGTTCAATGTTGCTCCCTGTTCTCGCTAAAAAGTTACCATGAACTGCTCGACTCAATTGTACGTAAGAATAACGTGGCCTACAGAGTTTGCCCGAGCAGCCGCTAACGCTGAGCATAACGGGCTCACGTACTATCAACTAGCGCGGGCTGTAAACTGGGTAATCTGTTAATCCCTGCTCTGCCCCACCAAACAAGGTGTCAGGATTGTGCGATGCCAGCGGGTAATTATTCTTCATTCGATGAGGTAGATCAGGATTGGCGATAAACGGTCGTCCAAATCCTATCATATCAGCAATGCCCGCTTCGATTGCCTGACTCGCTTTGTCGCCATTGTAACGACCCGCATAAATTATTACGCCTTGGTATACTTCACGCACTACTGATTTAAAGACTTTAGGGGTGTCAGGTGCATCATCCCAATCGACTTCAGCAATATGAATATAAACGACCTTATGGCTGTTCAGTAACGCCGCTGCCGCGGCATAAGTTTCTGCTGGCGTAGCATCGACGGTACCATTAAGTGAGGTAAAGGGTGCCAGACGCACGCCAACACGATCAGCACCAATGGCATCGACCACGCTCGCCACCACTTCGCTCAAAAAACGTAGTCTATTTTCAACCGATCCACCGTATTCATCCGTGCGATCATTGGCCTTAGAATCAATAAACTGATTAATCAAATACCCATTAGCGGCGTGTAACTCAATGCCATCAAATCCTGCAGCAATTGCATTTAATGCCGCTTGGCGATATTGGCCAATAACCGCTTTAATGTCCGCTTTGGTCATGGCTCTGGGTGTAACCACGTCGACAAAACCAGGTTCATCGCTGCCATTATCAATAAAGACTTTTACATTTTCAGCGCTTTTAGCACACGATGAAATAGGCTGTTCGCCGCCTGTGTTATCGGGGTGAGTAACCCGCCCCACATGCCACAGCTGCGCAAAAATAACCCCGTTCTTAGCATGAACAGCAGCCGTTACTTTACGCCAACCATCGATTTGCGCTGGGCTATATATGCCAGGCGTCCATGCGTAGCCTTGACCTAAGGCCGAAATTTGCGTGCCTTCGGCTACAATCAATCCGGCCGATGCGCGCTGCGCGTAATAATCGGCCATCATTTGGTTGGCAACATTGCCCGGCTGACTGGCTCGCGAGCGTGTCATTGGTGGCATCACGATCCGATTTTTTAACGTAATAGTACCCAGCTGTATCGGTTGAAATAGTGTATTGTTCATTGGTAATTCCTGCTGATTAACGAGTCTGGATGAGTTCAATTTGATAGCCGTCTGGGTCGGTGACAAAGGCAATATGGGTTGCACCCCCTTTGACCGGACCAGGTTGACGCGTTATGTTGGCGCCCAGTGCTTTGACCTTGTCACAGGTCGCGTAAATATCATCGACTCCCAAGGCGAGGTGACCAAACGCATTGCCATGTTCGTACTGATTAGTATCCCAATTGTAGGTCAACTCAATTGTGGTACCGTCGACTTGGTCAGCATAACCGACAAATACCAAGGTATAGCGATATTGAACGTTGTCGGTTGTTTCAAGTACCGTCATTCCCAAGATCTTGGTATAGAACTCAATTGATTTATCAAGATCACTGACTCTTAACATCGTGTGTAAAAACTTCATATCTGGCCTTTGCTCCGTAATATCAAACCTCAAGTAAACCGGGTGATTTACTGATGAATTAATGGAGTACAATTTACAGCTAAATAATGTTCAACAAAAATTATCATTAGTTATGATTTTGATAATATTTTATTATGATGTGAATACGAGAAAGTTGAGCAGAACGAGCCATGAATACGGCTCGTCGTTGGCGCTAGGTATAGAGTGTCTTATTTACGTGACTGGCGATAAGAGGTTCTCATTCGTTTGAAAATTCTCAAAAAAGCTCTAACTTTATTCGTATTATCGAGTTGGCGCTGCTGCTGGGACGATAGCAACTGTGGTTGATGTTGGCTAATTAAGCGTGACAAATGGTACTGCGTGACTTTTTTAGCAATAATCCAATCAGGTCGCCATGTTTGGTAACGCAGGGTTGAGCGCTCAAAATCCACTAAACTTAACAGGCCTTGTTCATCAACCAAAATATCACGCACTGGCATTGAATGACGTGCAACCCCCGCCGCTAACATCTGAGTGACAATATTAGTCAGGTCCGATAAATTTGTTTCACTCAGCTCGGTCACACTACGACCCGGCAGACGCGACATAAATAGCGTGGTTTTTTGATCTTCAGACTTAATTAAGCGTGGGACATTATCGACCTGCTCCATTCGTAATAACGCTTCTTTTTCCTGTCGATAGCGACTTTTATAGCCAGAACTTGGCTTAAATAATTTAGTCACAACCTCATCACCAATTTCTAATAACATTTTATTCGTTTCGTAAATATTTCCAATAACTTCTTTGATAACAGCCTCCTCATTGCTATGTCCCACCATAGATCCACTTACATTATCAGCACAACCTTGGCCGCTCAACATTTCGTAAATATAAGTGTTATATATAGTATAATTATACACTTACAGAATATAACAATGCCTTATTTATTGCTAGCCCGTTTTGTTAATCGTCTGCATTTTAAGCTACCTGGCAGTAAGGGCTACAATTTCGCCAATTTTCATAGTAAAACTTGAATACTTCGCTCCGTACTTAATAAATAAGGGCTAATATTTTCGAGCTATTCAGTAACAAGCTTATAGCTTGTTAGCATCGTTTACCTGCTCGAATATTTTATGGTTATTTCGTAAATATCTCGCAGTACAAGCGTAACTCAAAAACCTCGGCGTGCTTTGGCTGTAAGCGACATAGTCTTGCTGATAAAGCTTCAGCAACATCGGCTCTTCAGCTCGAGGAACCAATAAAAACCACCCGATCGCAAGCGGGATCAAAAAACACAAAAAGAACGAGTTTGTTAATAATAAATACCCGATCAGCCAGATGATATCACCCACATATTTTGGATTTCTGGTTAAGCTGTAAATACCGGAATTTTGTAAGCCATCTTCAAATACTCCAAGCGTTTTCATGATCTTAAAAATAAAAAGTCCTTGAATTGCAATATAAAGACCGACGACAATTAAACCTGAGCCGAATAACGGCTATTCCCCCCATAAAAATAACAGTAGGGATCCAGTTGATTAGTAATTTAAATTTAGATTGCACTGGCGGCCAAAAGCTCACCTTACTAGACACTGTAATAATGATTAATACATTGAGCAGCGCTAAACTGCATAACACCATTATAACGATTACATTAAGCATAATTTTTACTCGTCAATAAAATAGAGCGACGTTCGTCGATAAAATATATCAGCGCTGGTAATAAAACTAAATCAATGACCAAAGCCAACATTAAACCAGACGCCACAGTGATACCAAAAAGCATGTTAGGGGTAAAATTACTAAAGGCAAACAAACCAAAGGTCGGATCATACATTATGATACTTGCTGTATGCCTGAGCTGGATTGCTTAGGCGCAGCACAGCGTCTGAAAACAGCCTCACGATCAACTTTAGCTGATAACGACGTCATAAATATCCGTGAAAAAATCCCCATCAAGCCAAATACAGTAATCAAAAATGCCGCGTCATTAACTGACATTCCGTGCTCTACCGCAAAACTTGGCACCAAGGTAATAAAAGGCGCTAAAAATAGACCGGCACAAGCTTGCATTACCATTAATGTGCCGATGTGAGAATTAAACTTCGCTTGGCGAACCACTTTAGCAACGCCAGCCTTAGTTGTTGCCCAATCAAATGAAAACACCACGATTAACATAATAATACTGACGGGAATAACACAAGAAAATGCGGCGCGCCAGCCCCATTGCTGTGCGAGTAAAGGAAAGAATAAACCGCCAAGGTGATAATTTCATGTGCATCTTGCTGAGAAACAATAATCACAGGATGCGGGTTGACTTGATTTAGTGCTTTCATGCCTAAAATTACGTCAGGTTCAAGCGTGTAAACATGGATAATCACAATATCTACCTCGATCTTAGCGAGCAACGAGACCAAATCACCTTGCACTGGTAACCTTGCCAACACGTCGTAGCCGTAATTTTCTAGGGTGCTGTGTAAACGATTATTACACGCCTCACTTGTCTCCACGAATAAAACACTAGAGTGCGATACCGAATCTTTAGTGAAATATCTTTATTAAATTTCTGGCTGCGACGTCTATCTAGTTCCATGTTAAATCCTGTCCAATAATACCAAAGTAACGTTTATCTCATCAAAATCAGGTGTGACACCGATCAATTTTTAGCAGGAAACTAACCACAATCACTGGGTTAAAGTAATTAATCTATTGTTCATAATTACGATGACATATAAGAGTTACCTTGCCACTCTCCATTGCAAACCTCCATTACTAAACCTTCAATCGAAAACTCTAAGACAATAGGAACTTATAGCTACAATACAAAAACTTAAAAGTGTTTTTAGGTTGAAATGTTTAAGATGTAAGTGCAACGAGTACCGCAATTACACCTATTGAGCGCTCTAGAATAATTTAGAAAAGTAAGAGACTACTTTGACAAAATCCAGCCACAATTATTGCAGAAGTATCAACGCTATGTCATAGACAACGAGTTGAATTTTTAATCCATAAATTAACAATTTAAAACCGTGCTGCCAATTTCATACAAAGGGGAATTAAGGATTGATTGAGGCCCACGTATCGAGATCAAGCAACCAATATTGATATATAAAAAAGTGACCTAACGATGCTTAAAATGTTGATTAATCGTAGCAAGTTTAATCTCTTGATCACCAGATTATCTAATTTTGGTGTCACTTAAGTGTTTTATTCGCAGCTATTGCAATGTCCAAGTTCTCGATTTAGCTTACTGCACTAAACTGCCGTAGGCGCTTAGGTTGCCTGACGTTACCTAAGCCAATCCAAAATTTGGCTATGCGTGTTGGACATAATGCAGTGATGGCACGGGCAACGGGTGTTACCACAGTGTAAGAAGAAGTGACCCATTACTTATCGCTAGAGATATGTTTAAAATAAGTCAGTCTTGATTAGTTGATGGCCACCCTAACCAAGGGAGGCCGAGCCGTAACGCGGCGATTAGTTGATCTTGCGAATGACGATGGTAACCGTAAACTCGAATGCCAAAAATATGTAACATGACACTACTAGCCTTTGCTTGGGCTTCACTTGCGGTATTGGTCTTTGACAGTTGCTTGCAGTAAAGCGACTCCACTTTACGAAGGCGCTCAGAAACATAACTTTTAAGTTCGGCTTGATGTTCGCTCAGCTCCAACTGACTTTTAACTAAGAAGCAGCTGCAGTAAGAAGATTGGCACGACTCCTCAATAAAGCTGATTAGTATATGACGAATCGCTTCTTCAATCGTCGCGTGCTCAGTCAGGGTAGATTCTAATTTTGCTAATGATTGCTGGGTATAAAAATTTAGAGACTCTTTGAATAGCCCTTCTTTATTGCCAAATGCCAAATAAATACTACCGGGCTTTAATCCCGTTTGTTCAAACACCGTTTGCATTGACGTGGCGTTATAACCTAAGCGCCAAAAAGCGTTGGCAGCATTTTCCAATACCTGCTCTTTATCAAACTGCGCTCTTGCCATAGCAACTCTTTTACCCTTTGATTATCGTTCAATACATTTCGCTAAAGTATAACGACTTCAGCATTGTTATACCAATCCCATTAATCGGGCATTTATCTCATTGCTAATATCTAGCTATTACTCGGCAATAAGCCTCTTGATAATAAGCTGATCGATAATTGCTCCTGCATTATTCTAATTACGCTTAGCCATGAGCTAATGCATTGCCCTAATGTCGACATTCAGGTCGAAATCAATCGAGCGCCTTGTCTAAATTAATATTATCTGCGTACAACAAGACCATAAATTTTGCGCAATTGATGCTACTGCAACTATTGAAAGAATATTTAAAAAAAGTTGAATGATCATTCAAGTTCTGTTTGAATGAACATTCAAGTTAATTACACCCATTCATTCTTTAAGGTTTTTCTATGTCATTACAAGATCAAATCGTCGATTACAAAGCGGGTTTTGTCAAAAAAGCACCCGCCAATGTGCAAGAGCTAATGAAGTTAGCGACTAAAAATTTAGCAGAGTCAGGCATGGTCGATAAAGCGCCAAAAGTTGCTGAACAGCTGCCAACATTCTCACTGCCTAACCAAAATGGCGTAACGGTAAACCTAAGCGACTTATTGGCCAAAGGCCCTGTTGTGGTGACTTTTTATCGTGGTGGATGGTGTCCGTATTGCAATCTGGAATTAAAGGCTTATCAAGATCAGCTTGCTAATATCACTGCTGAAAATGCAACATTGGTGGCGATCACTCCTGAATTACCCGATGCATCATTGTCTACTACAGAAAAAAATGCCTTAAAGTTTGAAGTACTGTCTGACGTAAATTCACAGTATGCTAAAAGCCTTGGCATCGTTTTTTCTCTGCCTGAAGAGTTACGTTCAATTTACTTATCTTTTGGGATTGAAGTCGAAAAGCACAATGGTGCGGGTCAGTTTGACCTGCCATTGGCAGCAACCTTTGTTATCGCTCAAGACGGCACGATTGCCACTGCGTTTGTAGATGCTGATTACACCGCACGCCAAGAACCTTCAGCTGTTGTTACAGCGCTTAAAAACCTTAAATAATGTCAGCGCTAGTTTAGTTACTTAAGCTGCTATGCACCGCTACAGGCCTAGCATATAAAAAGCGACGCTCAAATGAGCTTCGCTTTTTTATGCTGGTAATCGCACAATATTGTCTCGCGATAACAACGTTTAAAATATAACGCCTGTGTTTGTCAGATATCGGTACATGTGGAGTAAACCGTATTTTTCATGGACGAAAAATTGAGCGTATACGGATATATTCACCGCGAGTTTAGGTAATATGTATCAATATCTGAGTGATAATGCATTAGCCCACTGCTAATAGCACTTCCAATGGATCGTGCTCGGCGACAAAATGCCCGGGGCTGTGTTCAAGCAACTTAGGTTGGTAACCTGTCGCACCAGCTAATTTAGATGGCAAAAATTTGAGTTGCGCCGTCGGATCCATTGGCGAGGGAAGCTCACCCGGAATTTTAATCGACTTGCGAGCACGCTCTATTTTGGGATCTGGAACCGGCACCGCCGAAATTAGCTGTTTGGTATAGGGATGCACGGGATTGGCGTAGATGCTTTTGCTCGGTGCCAGTTCGACTACCCTGCCCAAATAAAGCACCATAATACGGTGTGATACTTCACGTACCACGGCTAAGTCGTGCGAGATAAACAAAATTGATAGTTTAAATTCCTGCTGTAGGTCCATCAGCAATTCAATGATTTGTGCTTGTACTGAAACGTCCAGTGCTGATACCGCCTCGTCGCAAATCACTAACTTAGGTTTCATGATCATGGCGCGAGCAATACCTACCCGCTGATTCTGCCCGCCGGATAATTCGTGGGGATAGCGGTTAATCATATTTCGATCTAAGCCCACTCGATCCATCATCGTCATCACCGTCTCTTTCATTGCAGCGCGTGACATATCACGGGCAAAAGTCAGCAGCGGCTCCATAATGGAATCGGAGATAGTCATGCGGGGATCTAAGCTCGCGAGGGGATCTTGAAACACGATTTGCAAATCTTTGCGTTTGTCTTTTAACTCATGTTTGTTCAAACCACTCAATGGTTTTCCCAACCACGCGACAGTACCGGCTGTCGGCGAAATAAGCTGTAATACAGCACGGGCCAAAGTCGATTTTCCGCAGCCGCTCTCGCCCACTATGCCCAGCGTTTCACCGGGTCGTAATTCGAAACTAACGCCGTCTACAGCCTTTAACGGCAAAGTTTTAGGCCAAAGACCACCGCCAACTTTAATGTTGAAGTGTACTTTAAGATCATCTACTTTTAGAAAGTCTGCACCGCTAACATCGTCAGCGATAGGCTGTAATTTGTGGTGAGACGTTCGCTCGGGATTATCGATGCGCGGCATTGAATCGAGTAACATCTTGGTGTAATCATGCTGCGGTTGGTAGAAAATATCTTCAGCTTGCCCCTCTTCAACGTACTGGCCGTGGCGCATTACGTGCAAACGGTCGCACATCCGGGCGACCACGCCCATGTCATGCGTTATTAACGCAATGGCCGTGCCCTTTTCACGCTTGAGCTCGTCCATTAAGTCGAGAATTTCTGCCTGCACGGTAACATCTAACGCCGTGGTTGGCTCATCGGCAATCAGCAGTGACGGGCTGCACAGCATCGACATTGCGATCATCACCCGTTGGCGCATTCCTCCTGAAAGCTCATGTGGATACTGATTTAACCGACGCTTACCTTCGGCTATTCGCACTCGGTCGATCCACTGAGCACAGATCAGGTCAGTATCAGCCCGACTCAAATCCATATGCAGCGCAGTCACTTCTCGCATTTGTTCTAAAATGGTTAAATGCGGGGTCAGCGATGTCAGCGGATCTTGAAAAATCATCGACAT
>Ga0209292_1002229_pt1 | contig 22496 bp, 21 predicted proteins | sample GOMGulsemesocosm_2_FD_184634 | JGI IMG/M metagenome (GOLD analysis project Ga0209292, IMG submission 184634) | Methane-oxidizing microbial communities from mesocosms in the Gulf of Mexico - GOM9C Gulf of Mexico (SPAdes) (version 2) | ecosystem: Environmental > Aquatic > Marine > Cold seeps... | reverse complement strand
AATGTTAATGCCTGCTCAAACGGTATTCACGCCGCTTGAGCTGATGCTTAAATCAATAAATCTTTTTTTGCCCCGAGATCACATTTTTTGCAGGCTAGTTGATGACCAAGCATGGCAAGCCGCCCTGCTTCTTGTATAACCCAAGGTCGATTAATAAACGGCGGATTATGCCGTACATGTTGAAAATGGCCACATTGCAGTTCAGCCACCCAATCATTTTCTTCATCTTTATGGAAACCGGTAATTGCTTGATTCATGACAGGGTTATTATTTGTTCAGCTTTGGGTTCATTATTTCTTCCCGTTCTTTTACGTATTGCTCATAGGGAATTCTTTTTTTAGCCTCGATTAAACATAAATCTCTTTCTTCAGGACGTTTTTTAAAACAAGCTTGCTCTGATACCGGCTGGGACATGTTGTAAACCACTTCGTTTGCGACTTTACTAGAGCATCCTGCGCTAAAGTACAGTACTGTGAATGTTACAAGAATATTAGGGAGGGTGATCATTTTTAAAGAAAAAGTCATTTCGGTCTCAAATTTATAATAACAATGGAAATAGGCGTTTACAACAATGGAAATAGGCGTTTACAACAATGACCATTTTACCCTGATGTAGGCTGTATTCAACAAAAACAATGTAAGAAATTGATCACTTTATTGATGATGCTAATAGCAATGTAAAGGTAGTAATAAGCTAATATTCACTACTTTTTGGACTAGGGGCTGTTTCATTTGTTGCGCAATAACGGTAACGTTATTATAGGTGGTACTAAACTGTGTAATAGTTTCAAAACCATAATATTGATAAAGCGAAATAGCAGGATAATTTGAGGCGGCTACATACAGGGTCGCATTGTCATTAATACGAGCAAGCATAAATGTTAACAGCTTTTTGCCAATGCCTTTACCGCGAGCATTACGATGAACGAATAAAGCCCTAATTTCTTTGCCGGAATAAGCACAAAAAGCAACGATATCATCACAACCATAGACAAAAATATCTGCTTGGAAAATTTGCGCTGAGCGTTGTAGATCTTGCTCTAACGGCAGTAATTCAAATTCACTGTTTTCAAATTGTAATTCATCTAATTTCGTCTCGGCATAAATAGCTAAAATACTGGCGCGATCACTTTGCTTATATTGACGTATTGTCACTTCTTATTTCCTATCACTGTCCATGGCGTTACTTAGCGAAATAGTATCAAATCATTGCTATCTTAGGCTAACGATATCAGTCAATTAAAATTTATATTGCAGCGAAGCACTCACTGTGCGGCCAAGAGTCACCAGGCCATTTTCACTATTGTATACCGAAGGGGAATATTATCCCGATCCCAAAGATTAGCTAAAGCCAGTTGCACGCTAAACTGCTTAACCATGTAATTAAGGGAAATATCGGTACGCCAGTAATTTTTCAAATCTGCGGGTTCAGGGGCAAAATCAGGTGAAATGAGCTATTCTAAGACAACTCAACAAAGTGACCGTAATAAACTTTCTCACCAACCAAGGATTCTAGCGCTTTGGTACTTGGGTAATAAGGCCATTTTTCACTGGTGGATTTAGCCGCTTCTTTACTACGCCATGTGAGTAGCCAACATAACTGTTCATCGTTGTCGATTTTTTGAAAAATGTTGTGTGAAGTAATTAAAGTTTCATCTACATTGATTTCATCAAAAAGTAGTAAGCTCAATGCCTTGACGCGAGCAATATTGTCTTTCGCCACGTTAAAAATGGCAACCTCTGTGCAGGTAGTCATGGTAGCCTTAGTTGAGACATTTAATGATAAATGAGTGATGGAATATCAGTGACGGATCCGAGTACATGATAAATTTATTCTGATTGTGCTAAATGCTTATTAAAAACATCATAAATTTCTTCAATAACTTCGGTTGCATAACAGCGTGTATGGGTGAACTTTCCTTCTTCCTCATAAACACTTGAGTTATAAATAATATATTTAAGTTCATTTTTACCCTGCACTTTGGCTGGATAATTTTGTAAGTTTTCAAAACGCCCCAATCGCGCCATCATATCAGCTAAGCAATCATCATCAGCTTGAAACTCTGAAACATGGTGGCCGACATATTCGTCTTTGGTATAGCCTAAGACCTCAAGTTCGCATTCATTGGCGTAAACAATAATGCCCTCCGCTGAGACGGCATGGATACCGATAGAGGATTTATCAATAAAGTCTTCCGGTTTTTCAATAAACATAACTTACCTAACATTGCCTAACAGCATTAACAAAAATCTATAAAATAGAACGCACGCATAATACGTGATTCCTTTCAATCACGAAAGTATAGCAGTCAATTTTAGTTACAATAAGTTTTACGTGACTCACTTACCTATGATCAATCTTCTGTTAAATAATTAGCTTCAGAGCATTCTTGGTTAGCCATATTGTGCTAACCACCGACTTGCATGGTCTAAGAACGCGCGTAAGCGTGCAGATTGTTGTATTTTCGGTGGATGGATCACATAGATTTGATGATTATTTGCCGGTAACTCAGCAAATAAAGCCACTAAATGATTACTCTCGATATCTTTATCGACAAAATAGTTAGGTAAGCGCGCAATACCACGACCTGCTAACACTTGTTGTAAAATTGAAAAATTATCATTTTGTGTGATCCAACCACTCACTTTTACGGATCTATCGGCAAACTGCCAACTGTTTTGCTGCTCGCCAGTAATACATTGATGTTCATGTAGTTCATCAAGCGCTTGAGGTTGACCCTTCGCTTCAATATACGTTGGCGCTGTAACAATAGCATGCTGATAGCTTAATACTGGCCGTGCCACCATATCTAAAGGGGGATTACTAGTCGCCCGAAAGGCAATATCAAAATCATCTTTGTTAAGATCATGACTTTGGTAGCTGGTATTTAAGCTAAAAGTTACTTCGGGGTTGTGTTGATTAAAGTCAGCACAAATATCATTTAAGAACCGATGTGCGAATAACAAAGGAGCGGTAATCTTTAATTCGCCTTCAAGCGCATTTTTTTCATGGGATATATCGCGCTCCAACGAAGTTAGTGTACTTTTAATGGTATCCATACAGGCCAAAACTTGCTTGCCTTCACTGGTCAAACTGACTTGTCTCGTTGACCGATTTAGCAAACTGGTCCCTAGCTCACGTTCAAGATATTTAATTTGCTCTGACAGGTGCCCTCTTGAAATTCCCATATATTCTGCAGCACGAGAAAAATTTAACTCTTTTGCTACCTGGCTAAACAACATCAACCTTTCTATTCGCTTATGCTCTTTCATACTTGTCACTTTAAATACTGTATCAAATCAGTTTAACCCTACTCTATACCAACCATTATAGTTTGATATACCGAATAGTAAATTCATTATTATTTGCTGATCAATACAGTTATTACCATTAAAATGACCTTAAGAAATATCAATAAGGCAGCACATGAAAAATTTACCAATACACCAATATTTACCCAATGCCAGTCAACTCGTTTATGGCTGTATGGGCTTAGGCGGACACTGGACGCAAGATCCGCTCACTAAAGACGATTTCAGCTTAGCGCATCAAGTCGTTGAGCAGGTGTTGTCAGATAATATCAACGTCTTTGATCATGCTGATATTTATCAGTTTGGTAAGGCTGAACAAGTTTTTGGTCAAGTGTTAAAAGATAATCCAGCGCTTAGAGAGCAGATGATCATTCAATCTAAATGTGGCATTCGTTTTCAAGATGATAACGGTCCTAAACGTTACGATTTGTCTGCTACATGGATCACTGAATCAACCAATAATATTCTAAGTAGACTCAATACCGACTATGTAGATGTTTTAGTATTGCACCGGCCGGATCCGTTAATGGATGCTGATGAAATTGCGACCGCACTAACGGCGCTTAAAGCAAGTGGTAAGGTAAAGTATTTTGGTTTATCAAATATGCATGCCTCGCAAGCCGCCTATTTAGCGCAAGCGATAGAGCAACCTCTTATTATTAATCAGCTTGAGTTAAGCTTAACAAATGTACATTGGTTAGAAGAAGGAGTTTATGCAGGGAATCCAGACGGTGCTCACGTTAACTTTACCAGTGGAACATTAGAATATGCTCGTGCTAATACTATGCAAGTGCAAGCTTGGGGTAGCTTAAGCCAAGGTTTATTTTCTGGCCGCGATGTCTCAGGTGAATCTCCAGCCATTCAACAAACCGCTCAGTACATTAAAAGCCTTAGTGAAAAATACGCGAGCTCACTTGAATCAATAGTACTGGCTTGGTTACTTCGCCACCCCGCCAATATTCAGCCAGTCATTGGCTCAACCAATGTTGAACGTATTAGCGCCTGTACACAAGCACTGTCTATCACTCTTAGTCGTGAAGAATGGTACCAAATTTACACTTTAAGCCGCGGTGCTGAGCTACCTTAACGGTTAACCAGTACTGCTTTAGGAGATAAAAATGAAATTAGAATTAGCAACAACATTAGTCAATTCAGCATTGGCAATCGCTAATGAACAAGCACTTGAAATTTCGGTCGCCGTAGTTGATGTTGCCGGTGGCTTAGTGAGCTTTTCACGTACCGATGGTGTTAGCCCACAAGCGTGTATTTTAGCACAAACAAAGGCGTATACCTCAGCTCGCGATCGTCAAACCAGTGGTAGTTTAGGTCAATGGGCTAAAGAAACGGGTAAGGATATGGGGTATTGGAATGATCCTAAAATCACCGGTATTGCTGGTGGTGTGCCAGTAATTGAAAATTCAACCATTATAGGTGCCATTGGTATCAGTGGCTTAAGTGAACAAGACGATGAAAATCTTGCCTTACAAGCAATAGGTCGTTGTTTGTAGAATAAGGGTATTCGTGGATATGCAGAGCTTAGCTGCTTGGCTTAGTTTTCCTCGCGTATGGTACCTTAAATTAGTTTCACAGTAATTACTCGATATTTTTCGAGTAATTACTGTTGAATAAATCAGTACCGACTAAATCAATTCCATACGTTATTTTGGTATTTTGGTATTTTCACTTTCCGAAGGTACGACTTCAGGTAACACAAAGTCGTATTTATTAACGTTTTTACTATACGATTTCGAATAGTGCTTAAAGTCGATGTTACGCCACTGCTTTTGTAAATAATATTGTGAATTACGTTGAAACAATTTATCGTCAACCAGTGCAAAATTACTTAATGATCTCAAACCAATATCATCTTTAAAATCAAATCCTTGGAGAAAATCATAGATCATCACCATCGCCCATGCTCCTTCCATAAAATGTCCACCCACCGCAGCATTAATATTCCCTTTTAACATATGTTCAAAGACTTCAGTTGACCATTCTAATTCACCGATCATAAATTTATCTTGTTGTTGCTGTACATATGGAATAACCCCTAAAGACATACCACCACCGGCACTCCAGAAAATCCTAGTTTTTGGGTAACGATTCATGATATGAGGTAACTTCTCAGCAATATTGTGATAATTCCAAGCGCCATTGAATACTTGTTGAAAAGATACATTTTGTGAAAACTCACCCACTGCCCGGTGTAAACCCTTGACTCTATTCTTCGGAACACTAGTATCAAAAGCCCCTGTGAAACCTGAGACAAAATAAGGAGGTTTGTTAAGTATTGATGGTGCCATACTAAATAAGTGTTTCGCAAGTATATAACCTGCATGCTCATCATTGGGCGTAAGGCTCCCTAACCAATATTTATATATTCCTCGTGGCTTACCCACCCTAATTTTATCACGATCATCAACCGGGCTATTCACCACAATAGTGTATATCTTGCTCTTTTCTGTGAGTATTAATATTTTTGGAAAGACCCTAACATGCGCCAGTAAAAATATAGCATCAGGTAAAACTTGCCGTTTAGTAATATTTTCAACCACTTCTAAAGCACCAAAGCGGCTAGCATTACTATAAACAACTTCTAAATTAATCTCTAAATCATCCGCAGACTTTTGCATCATCACAATAAATTCTGACCAAAAAACATTGGAGGTATCAATAGGATCAGGGGAAATAAAAATCACGTGAGGCTTACTTGCCAACGATACAAAGCTGATCAGCAATAAAATAAGCAAGATATAAATTTTAACTCTATTTATCATAGTAAACATCACCATTAATTAGCATTAATTGTTTTATAGCGAAGTTAAGTAAAGGGGTGAATGATAAAATTATAGTCTATATGAGGATGGACAGCGGTAAAACCATTCAAGAAAAGTACACTCTGTACCATAAAATTACTTTGTTTTTACTACTCAGCTACTAATATATAGTGCGTCGAGAAGTTAGTTACAAAGAATAATGTCAGGAAAAATTGTGCTCGTGCTTAGAATTTGTAATAGGTTTAGCACCGTTAATTACTTTGACGGTGAACGGATTGCCAAACATAAAAAAACCAGTAAGTTAAGCTAACTTACTGGTTTTTGTTTCACTAGTGTCGGTCATAGTGATTGCTATCGAGCAAAAATATTGAATTATTTAACGTGCGCTAGAGCTTGTTGAGCAAGTTTGGTGATTTGTGACCAATCTTTATTTTCAACAATTTGGTTAGAGACTAACCAAGAGCCACCACAACAAGCAACATTAGGTAATGCTAAATAATCTCTAACATTATTTAAGTTAATACCACCGGTTGGACAAAACTTAATTCCAGGGAATGGTCCACCAATAGATTTAATTGCATTAACACCACCAGAGGCTTCCGCAGGGAAAAACTTAAGGTGGTCGTAACCAAAGTCACTCGCATCCATTAATTCAGAAATTGAAGATATTCCTGGAATTAAGGCGATTTCACTTTCGTTACCCGCTTGTAATAGATCTTTCGTTAAGCCCGGGCTAATAGCGAATTTAGCACCTGCATCAATAGATTGCTGTAACTGATGACGATTAGTAACCGTACCTGAGCCGATAATCGCTTCAGGCAATTCTTTAGCAATTATCGAGATAACATCTAATGCCGCAGGGGTACGTAACGTTACTTCTAATACTTTTACATCAGCTGCTAATAATGCTTCAGCAATTGGCAAAGCATCTTCTACTTTATTGATCACTAATACCGGTACGATAGGTCCCATAGTGAAAAGATCCTTTGGCATAACTTGCCAATTTTTTGATACTGTCATAAATCCTCTATCTTTGTGGCATCACCTTAGCTGTGATGCATATAATTTGTATGGTGGTGAAATTATTCTAAAACGATTAATCAAATAATGAACATGCACCCGTTTCAGCAGTGCTTAAATTTTTACGCATAAAACCAAATAATTCACGGCCAACACCTTGATGATGACCATTCACTTCAAATTTAACTAAGTCACGCTCGGCAAGTGTTTGTTCATCAACTAATAGTGATAACTCACCGGTAATACCGTCGAGATTGATCATGTCACCGGTTTTAATTTTGGCAATTAAGCCTCCATCTAACGCTTCTGGGCATAAATGGATTGCTGCAGGCACTTTACCTGAGGCACCAGACATACGACCGTCGGTCACTAAAGCAACTTTGAAACCTTGATCTTGTAACACGCCAAGCGGTGGTGTTAATTTATGTAATTCAGGCATGCCGCGAGCTTTAGGTCCTTGAAAGCGAACAACCGCAACAAAATCTTTATTTAACTCACCGGCATCAAACGCAACTTGTAGGTCGTTTTGATCTTCAAAAACAACGGCTGGGGCTTGCACAATGCAATTATCTTCATGTAATGAAGAAATTTTAATCACTGAGGTACCTAAGTTACCTTTAAGAGTTTTTAAGCCACCATCTTGTCTAAAGGGTTGAGCAACCGTAGCAATAACATCTTTATCACCTGATTCTGTTGCACCATCAACCCATTTCAGCTGACCATTATCTAAAATTGGAGTTTGGGTATAACGCGTTAAGCCTCTACCACAAATAGTTTCTACATCTTCATGTAATAAACCGCCATCAAGTAGCTCTTTAAATAATAATGCCATACCACCTGCTTGTTGAAAGTGGTTAATATCGGCATGACCGTTAGGATAGATTTTAGTCAGTAGTGGTACTACGTGAGATAGATCATTAAAGTCAGTAAAATCAATAATAATACCGCCTGCACGGGCAAACGCGATAATATGCATGATCAAGTTAGTAGAGCCACCCGTTGCGAGTAACGCCACGATACAATTGACCACTGAACGTTCATCAATCATTTCACCAACCGGCATAAAGTTGCCTGATTGTTGAGTTAAACGCGTCACTTGACGCGCCGCAGCTTTAGTTAACTCTTCACGCAATGGTGTGTTTGGCGCAATGAAAGAAGCACCAGGTAAATGTAAACCTAATACCTCAACAACTAATTGATTTGAGTTAGCCGTACCAAAGAAAGTACAAGTACCCGCTGAGTGATAAGAAGCTGATTCTGCTTCTAATAATGCAGCTTCATCTACTTTACCAAGTGCATATTGTTGACGAACAAACGCTTTCTCTTTATTTGGAATACCTGAAGGCATAGGGCCCGCAGGAACAAATACCGTTGGTAAATGCCCAAAGGTCATGCTAGCAATTAATAAACCTGGAACAATTTTGTCACAGATACCTAGCTTTAATGAACCATCAAACATGTTATGAGATAAGCCAACAGCTGTTGCCATCGCAATAACATCACGACTCATTAAGCTCAGATCCATGCCCGGCTGTCCTTGAGTAACACCATCACACATCGCCGGTACACCACCAGCAAACTGCGCAACGCCACCAGTTTCTTTAACCGCGGCTTTGATAATATCAGGATAGGTTTGATACGGCTGATGGGCACTTAACATGTCATTATAGGCAGACGTGATAGCAATATCTGAATGGTTTAACCCTTTTATTGCTTGCTTATCGTCTTTACCACAGGCGGCAAAGCCATGGGCTAAATTACCACAAGATAAACTTGCACGGTGAACCGTATTCGATTTTGCTGCATCAATTTTAGCTAAATAGGCTTTACGTGTAGTAGCACTACGAGCAATAATTCGCTCGGTGATATCTACAATTTCTTGCTTCATTGTTACTTTCATTGCTCTACTTCTTAATAATCATAGTCATTTAAAGTGAATAGTATTCACTTAAATTTAAGGATAATTTACTCTGCCCAATACACTTGTGTATCAATATTTTCACTGTGTAAAAAAGCTCTAATTGGCATTTTAAATATGTCAGTATCAGCAATGGCACTTTCAAGCACGGTTTTTTTGCTGTCACCACATACGTGTAAAAAAGTATTTTCACTTTGGCTTAAGGTGGCAAAACTAAAGGTAATACGTTGATGTGGTGCCGTTGTTGGCTCTACACTCATTAATGCATTGGTATTAGTTTTATCAAGTCCAGCTTCAATTTGCTTACTACATGGAAATAAAGACGCTGTATGGCCATCTTCACCCATACCTAAAATCAGCACATCTAACGGTAATAAGGTATTGTTAGCGGCTAAATTTAGATCAACCAAGGTCTCATCACATAAGTTCTCACCTTGTTTAAGGTGGAAAAACTTAGCAGCCGCGGCGTTGTTTTGTAATAAATTTTCATGCACTAAACGGGTGTTACTATCACTACTATTAATGTCAACCCAACGTTCATCGGCTAAGGTAATAGTGACTTTTTTCCACTCTATGTCTTTTTCAGACAAGGCTTTAAAAAAACCTTTTGGCGTTGAACCACCCGAAACAGCGATACTTGCTTTACCTTTATAAGTAATCGCTGTTTTTAAAATGCCACAGACTTTGTCTGCTAAAGCGATATCAAGCTGCTCACGGCTTGAAAAATCATTTACTGTATACATGCTTATTCCACCCACTGACGATCATCACGCGCAATTAAAGAAATTGATGATACTGGTCCCCAAGAACCTGCTGCATAAGGCTTAGGCGCTTCATTGGTTGATTTCCATGCATTAATAATGCTATCAGCCCAAGTCCAGGCCGCTTCAACTTCATCACGGCTAACAAATAATGATTGATTGCCATTGAGCACTTCTAACATCAAGCGTTCATAAGCATCAACAACACGCTCATTGTCATACGTTTCAGTAAAACTTAAATCAAGCTTATTTTCTTGGATATGCATTTGTGAAGCAATACCAGGAATTTTATTCATCATTTGTAATTCAACGCCTTCATCAGGCTGTAGACGAATAGTTAATTTATTTGCCGGTAAATCGTTATAGCTTTCACTGAAAATATTATGTGGCTGTTCTTTGAAGTGCACAACAATTTCACTGTGTTTCGCAGGCATACGCTTACCCGTACGTAGGTAGAATGGCACGCCTGACCAACGCCAGTTATCAATTTCAGCTTTAATGGCAACAAAGGTTTCTGTTTTACTGGTGGTATTAGCACCTTCTTCATTTAAGTAACCCGGTACTGCTAAACCATTTAAGAAACCGTCGGCATATTGACCACGAACGGTTTTTTCTTTAATGTTAGTTTTATCAATTGGACAAAGTGCTTTAACGGCTTTTAATTTCTCAGCACGAATGCTTTCCGCGCTTAAATCTGCCGGCGGCTCCATCGCTAATAACGATAAAATTTGTAACAGGTGATTTTGAATCATATCGCGCATTTGGCCAGCTTCATCATAAAAACCCCAACGCCCTTCAATACCAACACTTTCAGCAACAGTAATTTGAACATGGTCAATACTGTTTCTATCCCAATTAGTGGTAAATAGTGAATTAGCAAAACGCAGTACTAATAAGTTTAATACCGTTTCTTTACCAAGATAGTGGTCAATTCGATAAATTTGGTTTTCTTTAAAGAAACGCGCAACTTGATCATTAATTACTTTAGACGACTCTAAACAGTGACCGATAGGCTTTTCCATTACGACGCGATCTGCATCGTTAACTAAGTTAGCATGATTAAGGCCATCACAAATATCACCATAAATAGCTGGCGGCGTAGAGAAGTAATACACACGGGTGCTGTTACCTTCAGCTAAAGTTGCTGATAAGTTTTCGTAGGCACTCGCCTCTTTCATATCAAGCTGCTGATAGACTAAACGTTCAACAAATCGTGCTAAAACATCTGCATCAAGCGTTTCTTTTACAAAATTATTAAGGTTTTCTAAAACAATGGCTTTGAATTCGTCAACCGTATGTTCTTGACGAGCTACCCCAACGATGCGGCTATTAGAATTGATTAATCCACTTGCCTCTAATTGATATAACGCAGGTAAAAGCTTTCGGCGTGATAAATCCCCTAAAGCGCCAAAAATGACAATTTCACTTGCTGATTGACTATCTATTTTATTCATAAAATCTCTCTGCTGGTACCACTGGGCTTGTTGCCAAGCTTATAATTAAGTATAGGTTCTATTCAGTAAACATAATAACATTTACGGCGTATTTATGTGTAAATTGAACAATTAATACTGTAACTAAACTACATATAACCTTAATTTATCCTTTGATGAGGAATCAGTAAAGCCTTTTTTGTAATTTTACTACATTTTCTTTATTTGTTACGAAAAATGCTACTTTTTGATTGTTTACTACAAATGAGATCGTAATAAAGCATTCAATAGAGAGGAATTCACAGGATGATTTAAGGTAGTTTTCGCGTAATGTTTATTAAATATTGCAAAACTAAGGTGTTTTGCATTATATTAGTAGCAATTATGAAATAAAATTTCATTTTTTCTGTTACTCAAGCCGAAAATAAATTACAGTAAATAGGTAATCGCCAATAAATAACGGTACTTAATCGTAGTTAGCTATTTATTTGGATTAAAAATAAGTAGATCTAGGATCACATATATGAACATATTAGAAAAGATCGCCAATGAACTAGACACGCTAAGTAAGTCTGAACGTAAAGTTGCCGAAGTGATTTTGTCATCACCCAGCACCGTTATTCATTCAAGCATCGCTGCACTCGCCAAACAAGCTAATATTAGTGAGCCTACGGTAAACCGTTTTTGCCGACGTCTAGATACCAAGGGCTACCCAGATTTCAAATTACATTTAGCACAAAGCTTGGCCAACGGCACCCCGTATGTAAATAGGCATGTCGATGAAAATGATAGTGCCGATGAATATACCTCTAAAATATTTGAATCTACCATGGCCAGTCTAGAGCTGGCGCGTAAGAGCTTAGATCCCAGTTTAATTAATCGCTCAGTCGATGTGTTGACCCAAGCCAATAAAATTTCATTTTTTGGTTTAGGTGCCTCAGCCATTGTCGCTCATGACGCGCAAAATAAGTTTTTCCGTTTTAATGTTCCTGTTGTTTATTTTGATGACATATTAATGCAACGAATGAGTGCTATAAACAGTAGACAAGGTGATGTCGTTATTGTGATTTCACATACCGGTAGAACCAAGTCATTAGTTGAAGTGGCTAGTTTAGCCAAAGAAAATGATGCGACCGTGATAGGGATCACCACTTCAGATACGCCATTAGCAAAAGAATGTAGCATCGTCTTATCTGTCGATGTCAGTGAAGATACCGATTTATATATGCCGATGTCATCGCGCATAGCACAACTTGCCTTGGTTGATGTATTAGCAACCGGCTTTACATTACGCCGAGGCAGTAAATTTAGAGATAATTTGAAAAAGGTAAAAGATAGTTTGAGAAGCTCACGCTTTGAACGTAAAGACTAATAAAGAAAGGGCTGATAATGCCCCATTTACCTTGATTGAATTTTAACCAGCCAATATTAATTTTTCTATTCGATGAAATTAATATAAATCAAAAGAAGTTATAAGGATTAAAATGCCTAGAAGAACGAAAATTGTTGCTACCTTAGGTCCTGCAACAGATGATAAAGCAAAATTAAAAGCGGTACTTGCTGCCGGTGTTAACGTAGTTAGACTAAACTTTTCGCATGGTATCCCTCAAGATCATATTGATCGCGCCAATAATGTTCGTGAAGCCGCTAAAGAGTTAGGTGTTTATGTCGGTATTTTAGGTGATTTACAAGGCCCTAAAATTCGTGTTTCAACATTCAAAGATGGACCAATTAAATTAGCGATTGGTGACAAATTTGAGCTTGATGCTACCCTTGGTAAAGGTGAAGGTTGTCAGGAAAAGGTTGGCATTGACTATAAACGTTTAGTGCAAGATGTTGTTACTGGCGATATTTTGTTGCTTGATGATGGTCGTGTGCAATTAAAAGTACTTTCTAAGACTGAAACCTCAGTATTTACCGAAGTTACTGTTGGCGGTCCTTTATCGAATAATAAAGGCATTAACCGTCAAGGTGGTGGTTTAACTGCTCCAGCACTAACTGCTAAAGATAAAGAAGACATCAAATTAGCCGCTAAAATCAATGTTGATTTCTTAGCTGTTTCTTTCCCTCGTGATGCTGCCGATATGCGTGAAGCACGTCTACTTGCTCAAGAAGCCGGTTGTGATGCTCGTTTAGTGTCTAAAATTGAACGTGCTGAAGCAGTTAATGATGACAAAGTTCTTGATGACATCATTTTAGCGTCTGACGTAGTTATGGTTGCCCGCGGTGATTTAGGTGTTGAAATTGGTGATGCTGAGCTTGTTGGTAAGCAGAAACACATTATCGCTCGCTCTCGTCGTTTAAACCGTGTGGTTATTACGGCAACACAGATGATGGAAACCATGATCGAACAGCCAATGCCTACACGTGCTGAAGTAATGGATGTTGCCAACGCTGTACTTGATGGTACTGATGCAGTTATGTTAAGTGCAGAAACTGCTGCGGGTAAATACCCCGTTGAAACAGTAACGGCAATGGCAAGTGTTTGTGTTGGTGCAGAGAAGCATCGTTCAGTAAATATTTCTAGTCACAGAATGGATTTAACCTTTACTGAAATTTCTGAAACTATTGCCCTTTCAGCTATGTATGCTGCAAATCACCTTGATGGTGTAAAAGCAATTGTTTCATTAACTGAGTCAGGCCAAACAAGTAAGTTAATGTCACGCATTACCTCTGGTTTACCTATTTTCTCTTTATCTCGTCATACCAAAACATTGAATAAAACTGCGATTTATCGTGGTGTTTACCCAATTTCTTTTGATTCGACTGAATATAATGATGAAACGTTAAGTGATGAAATTTTAACGGCTATTTGTAGTAACTCAGATCTAGCTGCTGGTGATAAAGTTATTCTTACTCACGGTGACTTAATGGAAACAGTAGGTGCATCCAACACCTTAAAAGTGTTAACTGTTGCTAAAAAGCACCTTAGCTAGATTTTTCTAGCTAAGTAAGCTATAAAGCCATAAGAAGGTAACTTCTTATGGCTTTTTTATTTTCTACAGTGCGTTATTCAATAACGTTTAACGAGGTAGGCTGGTAGTTTAATCTAGCTCTTCAATCGCAATACCGATTAAATAGCAACCATCACCTTCTTCGTCGATTCTGACTACCTTACCGCGCATATCAAGCGACTGTACTTGATGGGAGGCTGAATCGAGTTTTATTTTTACATGCGTGGACATTGCCAGAGGCTGGGCCATCTCTATTGCCATCCCCGTTGCGCTTAAGTCTCGACAGGTTGCCGTTAAATCGGTATTAGCTTCATCATCAATCACGGTGACGTTAACTTCACTGTTTAACATCATCCGATAAAAATCGCGCTTATCATCAAAATTTATCATCCCTTCTCTACCACCATGTTTTTCATTAACTCAAAGAATCTAATTACTTTATACGTACCCAGACCCAAACTGTCAAATTAAAAACTCTTAAATAAGTTCATAATACGCTTCAAAGAAATAGGCTGATTGGTGCCTAGGTTTTGCGCAAATAAGGATATTCTTAATTCTTCAATTAACCATCTGCTTTCGAGCACATCAGCATCAATGGGCTTGTCTTTACGCTGTTTACCAATAACTGATTTATAGGCATCTACCGCCTTATTGACTTCAATAAGTTTTAATCTATCTTGATTTGGATCAATCGGCAGTTTTTCTAGGCGGCGTAAAATTCCTTGTAGATATCGAATGATATCGTCAATTTTCCCCAAGCCCGAGGTACTGACAAAGCCTTTAAACACTAATTGTTCACTGTGGGCTTTAATATCACTATGAGATTGAATAACATTAAATGCCATATTTCCTTTTAGTTTTTTGGCAATATCATGGCGTAAACTTAATGCTTTTTCGACTTTAATCGCTGCGCTTAACACACAATCAGCAATATCGGCTCTGACAAAGTCACTAACCCGATCAAAATCGGCTTTGGTGCGTGGTAAATTTTCAAGCTGTTGTTGTTGTAGATATTGCTTCACAAGATGAACACAAGCTGCTTGAATACAATCTTGCAATAAATCTGCAATGGCACCAAATGGATTAAAATATAGCCCTAACTTCGCTTTATTAGGCATTTTCTCTTGTAGGTATTTCAGCGGCGAAGGTATGTTAAGCAAAATTAACCGGCTAAGCCCTGCTAACATTGCTACTTCTGCTTGCTCTTGCTCTTCAAAAAGCTCTATCGCAACGCTACTTTTATAATCAACTAACGCAGGAAACGCTTTGATAGTAATATTGGCAACCTTTTTCTCATAGCCTTGAGGCAAATCATCAAAGCTCCATGCCGTTAACGATTTCTGTTCAATACCCGATTCAGCTACTTGCTTAATCGACGCTTTAACTTTACCTTGTAGTTGCGCTTTTAATTGATGTAAATCTCGGCCTTGACTAAGCAATTTACCTTTCTCGTTAACCACTTGGAAGTTCATGGTTAAATGCACCGGCAAACTAAGATCCTGCCAAACATCTTCAGGTAATCTCACGCCAGTCATACGTAACAATTGCTTGGCGACAGCACTCTGAAGATTACCTGTTGTGGTTTCAATATTGTCGACGCAAGCTTGTGCATAATTAGGTGCAGGTACAAAGTTACGGCGTAAACTTTTCGGTAAGCCTTTGATCAGCGCCACCACTAACTCATACCGTAGCGCGGGTATGAGCCAGTCAAACCCTTGATCTTGAACTTGGTTTAACATCGAAATAGGAATAATAACGCTAATACCATCATCTTCATCACCTGGGGTAAAATGATATGATAACGGCAAAGTTAGCGCCCCTTGCTGCCAAGTATCAGGATACTCTTTAGCACTGACCTGATCAGAGCTTTCATTAAGTAAGAATGCTTTAGTAAAATTGAGTAATTCCACATTTTGTTTTTTCGCTTTTTTCCACCAAGCAAGAAAGCTGGTTTGGCATACTGCCGTCTCTGGTAGCTTTTGCGCATAAAAGTCGACCAGTTGTTGCTCATCAATTAAGAAATCTTTTCGTCTAGCTTTTTGCTCTAACACTTCAATACCCTCAACTAAAGCGTTATTGTGTTGCAAAAATTTTTCATTGATGGCGCTATCGCCATTAACCAGCCCTTCACGAATAAAAATATCACGACAGGTTTGTGGTTCAATGGTTTTAAAGTTAACTTTTCGTTTACTGACAATACTTAACCCGTAGAGACTGACTTGCTCAAACGCCATTACAGCACCCTGCTTCTTCTCCCAGTGCGGTTCACTGTAGCTATATTTAAGCAGATGTTGGGCTAGTGGCTCTATCCATAACGGATCAATGCGTGCGTTCATTCTGGCAAATAAACGACTAGTTTCGACCAGCTCTGCCGACATTAACCATTTGGGCGATTTTTTTGCTAACGCAGATCCTGGGAAAATAAAGAACTTACTGCCGCGGGCACCTTTATATTCTCGGTTTTCATCTTGCTGACCTAAATGGCTTAATAAACCAGATAATAATGCTTGATGCACTGTTACTAGGCTTGCCGGCAGTGCTACTGTTTTCTGGTTTTGCTCTGCTTCAATATCATCAGTAGAAAAATGGTAATCAACCGAAGTTAGCGTTATTTTTTGTTCTTTAAGGGTCAATTTAAGTTGGCTAAAAATATCTTGCCATTCACGCAAGCGAACATAAGACAAATATTCGCGCTGGCACAACTTACGAAATTGATTTTGCGTTAACGTTTTTTGTTGTTTTATTACATATTGCCAAAGATTTAATAAACTAACAAAGTCTGAATGCTTATTTTTAAAGCGATTATGCTTTTCATCTGCCGCTTGTTGCTTCTCATGCGGACGCTCGCGGGGATCTTGAATACTCAATGCACTGACAATAATCAACACTTGCTCAATACAGCCTAACTCAATCGACGTTAGTACCATTTTTGCTAAGCGTGGATCAATAGCAAATTTTGACAATAAACGACCCGCTTTCGTTAAGCTAATGGTAGTATCTTGTTTACTATGATATTTATTATCTATAGCCGCTAATTCTTCAAGTAAGCGCATGCCATCGGTAATATTACGATTATCGGGTGACTGCACAAACGGAAAATTTTCAATGCCGCCAAGATCAAGCGCTAACATTTGTAATATAACCGTAGCCAAATTGGTACGTAATATTTCAGGATCGGTAAACTCAGCACGATTATTAAAATCATCTTCGCTATATAAACGAATACAAACCCCCGATGAAACTCGGCCACAACGACCTGAGCGTTGATTAGCACTTGCTTGGGAAATATTCTCTATCGGTAATCGTTGTACTTTAGTGCGGTAACTATAACGAGAAATTCTAGCGGTACCAGGGTCAATAACATATTTGATTCCGGGTACTGTTAAGCTGGTTTCAGCAACGTTAGTGGCTAGCACAATATTACGACCGGTATGAGGCTTAAATATTCGATTTTGTTCGCTAACCGTTAGCCGTGCATACAAGGGAAGAATTTGGGTATGCGCTAAATTCGCTTTATTCAATGCCGCAGCGGTATCACGTATTTCTCGCTCACCATTTAAAAAGATCAGAATATCACCAAGGCTATACGATGATAATTCGTCGACGGCGGCTAAAATGCCACTGATAATATCGTTATCGCTACGCTCTTTTTCGTCCTCGTTTTCACCATCACCGTTTAATGGACGATACAATAATTCAACCGGATAAGTACGCCCTGAGACTTCTATAATTGGCGCAGGGTTTCCTTGTTGATCAGCAAAATGATTGGCAAAGCGCTCAGGATCAATCGTTGCTGAAGTGACAATTACTTTTAAGTCAGGGCGTTTAGGCAGAATTTGGCGTAGATATCCTAAAATGAAATCAATATTTAAGCTACGTTCATGTGCTTCATCAATAATGATAGTATCGTACTGACGTAACAGTCGATCTCGTTGCATTTCCGCTAATAAAATACCGTCGGTCATTAACTTGATATAACTGTGTTCGCTTACTTGATCATTAAAACGTACCTTGTAGCCAACTTGATCACCGAGCTTAGTGTTTAACTCATCTGCTATGCGGTTAGCGACTGTTCTTGCCGCAATTCTGCGTGGCTGGGTGTGACCAATTAAACCATCGACTCCTCGCCCTAATTCAATACATATTTTAGGTATTTGAGTGGTTTTACCTGAGCCAGTTTCACCGGCAATTATCACCACCTGATTTTCTCTTATCGCCGTAGCAATTTGTGGCGCATTATCGGCAATGGGTAAGCCGTCAGGATAAGTGATTTTAGGTAGTTTACTGAGTTTTATCGCTTTATCTTTAATTGCTTGTTCAATATTGCTGATGGTGCGAGCTAGCTGCTTTTCACAATGCGAGAGCTGAGCCAGATATTGCTCTGACTGCTTATCATTATGATTAGCAATTTTTTCTAACTGTCGCTTATGAGCACTAAGCTGTTTTCTAAGACGGAAAAAATCAGACTTTTTGACTTGCTTTAGTAAATCAAATTGAATTTGAAGATCAGGGGTTTTCGAAAAAGAATGGCTAGACAAAACAGGCTCTATTAATTCATGAGAAAGATAATATCGCCTATTTTATCAGTTGTTGTTGCAAAGTTACATTATTGAAATGGGTAAAGTTAATTCAATTTTAGTGAGCAGCGTTTGCTTTACTAGATTTTAAATTCGCACGCAAATGCTGATCAATAGCATGCAACACATCATTTCTACAAATGGTGCCTAATAAATTACCATCATCATCAATCACCGGATAAACTTTGGGTTTATCTTTGAGCATTAGTTGTCCTAACTCAATGACACTGTCATAGGGTTTCATTGATAACACTTCTTTACGCATCAAATCAGCAACATCCGCAATATGTTCATTGTAATAGATAGTTTCTATCATTTTAGCTAAAACATCACTTTCAGACAAAAAGCCAATTAACTTGCCATTAGCATCAATCACCGGGCCACCAATCTGCTTAGTTTTTAAAAAACGAAGCGATGCTTCTTCAACAGCCATATCTGCAGTAAATGTTACTGGATAATGGTTCATATATTCTTCTATTTTTAGTGATACCATCTTCATTCCTTAAGTAGTAGATAAAAATAAGCTATCTATTAGTTAATGTAGATAATTCTGATGCAAAACACCACTTTTTCATGGGTTTATCTGATTTTTTTATATACTATAAATTCATTTTTAATAAAAAAATTTGTTTTTGCTATATAAAGTAGCAGCTTGTAACCATACTGACCCGACTTTACCATCACCGACAATTTTACCGTCTAGCATGGTGACTGGTGCTATTTCTTTCGATGAACTAGTCAGCCAAATTTCATCCGCATTGTTTACTTCCTTCATAGTGACTACCCGCTCTTCTAGCTTTATCGAGCCGTCTTTCATCAGTATATCAATCACTAACCGGCGAGTGATTCCTGGCAAAATTTGGTGATCTAATGGCGGGGTTATCACCACACCATTTTTTACGATGAAAATATTAGCCGCACTGGCTTCTGTTAACTCATTATCACTATTATATAATAACGTTTCTTGGCAACCCGCCTGATAGCCTTCTTGGAAATGTAAAACATTCCCTAACAACGCCGTTGATTTTATCTGACAGCGCTGCCATCTGAGATCTTCGCTACTGGTTAAGGCATAGCCGTTACCAATAGTGGCTAAATCAGGCGTGTTAGGGATAGGAATATCAAAAACCATCGCAAAAACGGTCGGGGTAACATTCTCAGGAAACGCGTGAAAACGTTTGTTATCAGTGCCACGACTTACATGTAAGTATATTCCTAACGGTCCTGCGCCATTTTTTTCACTCAGTTGTTCACAGAGCATTTCCCACTGACTGTCGAGCCAATTCAGCTCAATGCCAATCGCTTTTAGGCCTGCATTCATTCTATTGATATGAGCTTGAAAACCGACCTTTTTACCATCATATGATGGGATCACTTCATAAATACCATCACCAAATAAAAAGCCACGGTCTAACGGCGATATTTTGGCTTGCTCTACAGGCATATAGTCACCGTTTAAAAATACTATACTCATCTGTGTTCCTGATAATTTATTGGTTAGTAAATGCCATGGCTTACGTTGGTACTCTGTAGCCTATGGTGGTGCGAATTCTCGCAATCAGCGCGATACCTTCACTAGCGGGTAAGCTATCTTCGGTTAGTTCGTTTTTTCGCGTGACGCCATCGACACTACCCCGCTTAGAAATATATTGTAAAATTTGCTCTGGACAGGTTTCACTTAATAAGTCATGTTTTGACCACAAGCTTAAAAAAGCTAAAATACCGTATACGCCCCAATTAGAGACATCAGCAATAATTAGCTCATCACATTCAGTTACCGACGGCACAATATCTAATTGTGCGAGAAAATGTTTAACATTACCCATGCCTATTTCATTACCGCCATCGCCTATAGCAAGCGTTGGGCAGTTGGCTTGTTGCATAAAATAATCAAAACACGCAGCGCGATCACTGATGTCTTCGCCACGCATATTATGATAACGACCATTTTCAGCTAAACCAGGACGTTCAATAGAAATAATAGCCTGCGGTTGAAACTGTGCAAGCGCCTGATGTGCTTCTGCCAGCCCTTGTTCAATATCACCGACACTTATCTCAATAATGGTATAATCCGCTTTAAAGGCATCTGCCATAGGCGATCCACAAACTAGCATCGGTGTTGCCCCTAAGATGGTTAATGCGCGATATAAAATTAGCGCGCCAACGGGGCCATCAGTTTCGAAAGTATCCACCACCGGAAATCCTGTACCAATGAAAACCACTCCCTTAATATCTTTTAACATTGCTGCTGCCCGTCGGCAATAGCCACTACTAAGCTCACCTTGAAGGCTCTTCATGCCGCGTAAGTTACGTTCAACGAGCATGTTTTCTATTTGTATACTTAATGCAAGTTCATCTATCATACTTTTCTCATGCTCCACGGGTAAAACCTTCTCTGCTTGGAATTAGTCACGGGTAATAAACTAGTCACACTGGCTTAATGGCGTTCGCGCAAATTGACTAGCAGCGAGCTGATAGAGATTATGTGCCTTATCCATACTGATAGGTTCAAAATGTACTTTGGCGCCTGTAGTAAGTTGCCCTAATTGTGCCGTATCAGATGAAATAACCGCACCTATTTTCGGGTAACCTCCGATAGTTTGGCGATCATTTAATAGCACAATAGGTTGACCATCGGTAGGGATTTGAATAGCCCCATGACAAATTCCTTCAGATAATATCCCAGAAATATCACTCGCAATTGCTCGCCCTTCCAGCCGATAACCCATACGGTCACAACTTTTACTGACGCGATATTCACTAGAATAAAATAACCGTTGCTGATGTGATGAAAAATGGCGTTGCTGATAACTCGGTATGGTATGCAACACCACCTCGTTACCGTAATTAGGCCAATATTTTTCTTCAAGCAGTTGATTATGTTTAGTTATTGTAGAGTAATTAGTCAACTGGCAATTTAATATATCACCCGCGTTAAGTTGACCACCATGAATACCACCAACATGCTCACGGCAAACCGTTGCGGTACTACCAAACATCGCTGGTATGTTAAAACCACCCGCAATCGCCAGATAACTTCGTAAACCTGCACTGGCAAAACCCAGTTCAATAACATCACCCGGTTTAACGTGATAACTTTGCCATAAGCTTTTCACTTGGCCATTTATCCGTAGCGGCATGGTAGCCCCAGTAACAGCAATTTTACTCTCAACGTGTGCGGTTAACGTTAATCCGCCGATACTGACCTCAATGGTACTGGCGGTTAAGTCATTACCACATAGGCGATTTGCCCATTGAAAGGCGGTTTTATCTACCGGACCACCGTTAGTGAGCCCCAATTCAAACGCGCCATAGCGACCATTATCTTGAATTAAACTGAGTACGCCCGGAGAGTTAACGACAAAGTTTCCTTGATTAGCCATTGATGCTACCTGCACTGTTTTCAGTCATATTCGGTAAAATGCCACCTAAATCCACAAATTCTGCTCTAGTAATCCGCATAAATTTAACAATATCGCCCACAGCTACCGGCATCACTTGTTTAGCAAGTTGCGGTAATGGTTGTTCAAAATCTACATCGATATTAAACATATCAACGGGGCACAAACCAATAAGGTTCCAACCGCCTGGTGATTCACTGGGGTAAACTGCCGTTTGTCTATCGGCAATGGCAACCGCGCCTTTAGGTACTTTTAATCGAGGTGATGATAACCGAGGCATGGCAATACGCGCGTCAACTTCTCCTAAATAAGCAAAACCCGGTGCAAAGCCAATGGCATAAAC
>Ga0209292_1002220_pt1 | contig 22539 bp, 26 predicted proteins | sample GOMGulsemesocosm_2_FD_184634 | JGI IMG/M metagenome (GOLD analysis project Ga0209292, IMG submission 184634) | Methane-oxidizing microbial communities from mesocosms in the Gulf of Mexico - GOM9C Gulf of Mexico (SPAdes) (version 2) | ecosystem: Environmental > Aquatic > Marine > Cold seeps... | reverse complement strand
TAATTGCAACTGAGAGTTATTGTATAAAATTGACCTGCTGGTACTGTTTTGGAGTCATGGCACAAAGTTTTCGCATTAATACTATTGTTATTTTTGAATATAGTCGCTCAGCTACATTGGTAGTCTTCAAAAAAATAATAATTCGAACACTGATATACGCTTAACTCGCTAACGGTCCAGTTTAATATTCAAATTGAAGAAACAATAGATTATCAACCTATGTAAATGAGTCTGCTTATTAATATCCTTATAGTCTGTTCATCGAAAGACAATGCAATTACGCACAATTTATAAGGAATATATAATGAGAAAATTATTCGTATGGTTAGTAATATCTACCATCATAAGCGCTTCAACGTTAAGTTTTGCTAGTGATGTTAACGTTCAGGAAAAGAGAGTATTAATCGTTTTAACTAGCCATTCAGACTTGGGGGATTCAGGTCAAAAAACAGGTTTTTGGTTACCTGAACTAACCCACCCTTATTATGAGTTTAAGCAATCTGGTTATCAAGTAGATATCGCTAGTCCACAGGGAGGAATGGCACCGTTAGATGCTAAAGCATTTGATGAGCCCGACGAATTCCACCAACGTTTTTTAAATGATGCAGAGTTAATGGCAAAAGTAATGCGTACTGTTTCGTTGTCGGATATAGATCCAAAAAACTATGCCGTTATTTTATTTGGTGGAGGCTCGGGTCCAATGTGGGATTTTGTAGAGAATAAAGAAATCAATCGCATTGCATCGGCTATTTATGAAAACAACGGTATTGTCTCGGCGGTGTGTCATGGTAACGCTGCACTTATCAATATTAAGCTATCTAATGGTGAGTATCTGATAAAAGGCAAAAGTGTTGCTGCTGTCACTCGTGAAGAGGAAATCGATATTGGTCAGTTAGATATTATTCCATTTTTATTAGAGGAAAAGTTAGTAGAGCGTGGTGCGACTTATGTGTACGGTAAAGCGTGGCAAGAAAATGTGGTTGTCGACGGGCAATTAATGACGGGACAAAATCCGGCATCAGCTAAAAAATTGGCTCAAGAGATAATCCAGCAATTGCAAAAATAGTTATTTGATAATGTGAGTGTTATTTGTTGGCACCTTTATGAAAGGTGAGATGTAAATATTTCATCCTTTCATAAAGTGATCATCAGCTTTTAAATATATAAATTTATATTTACTGGCGAAGTTATGTTGGCTGCTTTTTAGAATATTACATAAGTCTATGTATAGTTACTGTAACTATTTAGGAGGTAGACTAAGTTGGTCGCTTTATGGATGCTGGTGGATTGCTCTTCTAATAACAAACCAGTCAAACTGAAATAAAATAGCATGTTTTTGGGATTTAAAATCGCATCGATCATCTGTATTGCAAGAAAAATATTATCCAACTGCGCTGAGGTAGACCAACCTAACATGGCGTATACGATATACGTGGTATCCGCAATACCAATATAAATAAACACACTGCCTCTAAAGTGCCCTCGAATAGCATGACCTGTAACAATACAAAATAAGGACTTGGACTTATCAGTGCTAATAGATGGGCTACTAATAATGCCGCTACTATGTAGGTAGAGAAAAAATCCATTTATTTCTTAATTAGGACTATTAAGCAAACAGTTTACGGACTTGATCTCGATGGTTATTGTATAAAATTGACCTGCTGGTACTGTTTTGGCGTCATGGCACAATAGTTTTTAAAGGTTTTATGAAAGTGGCTTTGATCGCTAAAACCCAGTTGCAGGGCGCTATCTACAACACTATGCCCCTGTTTTAACAAAAGTTTACTTTTCTCTATACGCACATTGTTGAGGTACGCTTTTGGGCTAATACCCAGTTGTTTTGTAAAGGCACGAATAATTGTTTCTTGGCTTTGTGAAAATTGTGAGGCGATATCACTGAGGCAATCGGGTTGTTCAAGTTGGCTTAATAGATGCTCTCGCACCTGCATAACTAGTGTGGATGGTTTATCAAGTTTAGGGTTGATGGTGCAATAAGCGCTTAAAACAGACATCGCAATGCGCTCGATTATCCAGCTTATCTGTTGGCTCTCATCAGTACCCTGCATTAAGCAAAGCATATCTTGGGCTAAAATATCATCTTGAAACTGTACATCTTGACAGCGAAAGTCAGTCACAGGCTGGGCGTACAAAGCAGATAGGCGCTCTAAACACCACTGTTTGTCTAAGTAGAGCATACAATAACTACGGCCTTGTTCGTTGGCTGGGTTACAGGTATGCACTTTATCTGGCTCGATTAAGACTAAATCACCCTGTTGTAGTTTCCACTGTTTTCCTTGGTATTGGGTGATCGTCTCCCCCGCTTCAACATAACCCAGTGATAGCTGACTATGGCTATGTTTTTTATAAGAAAGCGTAGAGTTTCTGGTGGATCGAAACTCAGCATAGGGAACAGATTTGTCTCGCCAAACTGTTTGCTGCGTTGTTGAGTTTTTATCCATCATGTATTAACTCTTTAGCTTTAAACGTTTGGCTAAGCGATGTAGGTTGCCTGCATCTATTTTTAGTACTCTAGCTGCTGCAGCCCAGTTATTGTTACTGATTAGCAATGCATCATTAATCAGCTTAATTTGAAATTGCTCCGTGGCTTCACTTAACCCCTCTTCTGTGATCACTTCGGGTTTAATCACTTTTGGATTATTATCAACATGTGAGGCATCCGCTATCAGCTCAAAGTGTTGTGGTTTTAGCACTAAAAATAGCTCGTTAGATTGTGATTTAGCGATAACAGCTGCACGGTTGATAGCATGCTCTAATTCACGCACATTACCCGGCCAGCTGTAAGCTTTAATTAGTTTACTGGTTGCATACTCCATGCTGATTGCAGTAACACGTAGTTTGGCACGACAGCGCTCAGCAAAGAAACCTGAGAGTAAAATTACATCATCTTCACGCTCTCGCAGTGGCGGTACATGCACAGGAAATACATTTAAACGATGATAAAGATCGGCTCGGAATGTGCCTTTTTTTACCTCCTCCTGCAGAGAGCGATTAGTGGCCGCAACTATACGTGTATTCACTTTTAAATTGTGTTCATCACCTACGCGTTGAATGTCACCATATTGCAGTGCACGTAACAACTTGGCTTGTAGCGTTAACGAGAGCTCCCCGACCTCATCTAAAAATAGGGTGCTATTGTTGGCTAACTCAAATTTACCTTTTCGATCACTAATCGCCCCAGTAAAAGCGCCTTTAACATGACCAAACAGCTCACTTTCAGCCACACTTTCAGGCAGTGCCGCGCAGTTTAGGTAGATAAGTGTATTTTTGTTACGTGGTGATTGTTCATGAATCGATGCCGCTACTAACTCTTTACCAACCCCTGTTTCGCCAGTCACTAAAACCGATAGGTCGGTATCAGCAACCGCTTTAATTTGACGTGTCAAATCAGCCATCAATGCTGACTGTCCCACCATCTGCACCGTATCCGTTGTTACGCTATCTAAAGGGTGTTGCTCACTAATTACACCCGCTTGTGACTCTAGTTTTTCTAAGAGTAGAGCGGTATGCAAACTCGCTGAGGCGAGTGCACTAATAATACGCAGGTCTTGATTACTAAAGTTGTCAAAGAGTTGTGGATTAAATGCATCAATAGTGAGTGCGCCAATGAGGTGATCATTAGCAAACAGGGGTAAACCGATACAGGAGTGCACCTGTAACTTACCCACCATATTTGGGATCAAACCATCATAGGGATCAGGCAGTTCACTATCGGCTGGGAAACGTACCACATCACCGGCGCGTGCAATTGCCTCTAACCTAGGGTGCTCATGAATATTAAAACGACGGCCCATCACCTCGTTATACAAGCCATTAATAGCAAGAGGAGAAAAATGATCATTTTGGAAAGCGAGCAGTGCAGAGGCATCACAGTTAAATAACTCGCGGATAACGGATAACAAGCTATTGAAGCGATCTTGGCTTGAAAAACCTTGGGTAAGATTAATCGCTAACTGCGTAAATGTTTCTTGCTTGTTTTTCATGAATAGCCCTGTTAATTCTTAATACAACAACCAATTGTCATAATGACACAGGGTTGTCTATATGACAATGTATTCTGGTTGTCATATAGACACTGTTGGTGCAATGGAAATAGGTTTATGTTATATAAATCAATGGCTTACAAAGTTGGCACCATAGGTGCAATAGAGGAACTATCAAGTTTAATTATTTTATAATAGATAGGAGCCAAACCATGGCAATTCACGTAAAAAACAATGTTCACTGGGTAGGACAACGCGATTGGGAAGTACGAGATTTTCACAGTACTGAGTATAAAACAACCCGTGGTACAAGTTATAACAGCTACCTGATTCGTGAAGAGAAAACCGTGTTAATTGATACGGTTGATCACCGTTTTAGCCAGCAGTTTATTCAGAACCTGGAGATGGAGATTGATCTAAACAGTATCGATTACATCGTTATTAACCATGCGGAAGAGGACCATGCGGGAGCGTTATCCGCTTTGATGGAAAAAATTCCGGGTACACCGATTTACTGTACCAATGCCGCCATTGATTCAATTGTTGGTCATCACCACCATCCCGAGTGGAATTTTAAAACAGTGAAAACGGGAGATAGTTTAGACATTGGTAATGGTAAACAGTTAGTTTTTGTTGAAGCCCCAATGTTGCACTGGCCAGATAGCATGATGACCTACTTAACGGGTGACGCGATCCTATTTAGTAATGATGCTTTTGGTCAGCACTATTGTGATGAGCGTTTATTTAATGACGAGGTGGACCAAAATGAACTTAAAGATCAGTGCTTACGTTATTACGCCAATATCTTAACGCCATTTAGTGGTTTGGTAACGGCCAAAATTCATGAGGTACTTAGCTTTGAATTACCTGTGGATATGATCGCCACTGCACATGGGATTGTATGGCGTGATAACCCGACACAAATTATTCATCAATACCTTGAGTGGGCAGATAACTACCAAGAAGATCGTATCACTATTTTCTACGACTCTATGTCCAATAATACACGCATGATGGCCGATGCAATTGCACAGGGTATTCATGATGTTGACCCTGGTGTTGCCGTTAAAGTATTTAATGTGGCACGTCATGATAAAAATGAAATCCTATCTAACCTATTCCGATCTAAAGGGGTGTTGGTTGGGTCATCAACAATGAATAACGTCATGATGCCTAAAGTCGCTGGTTTATTAGAGGAGATCACTGGGCTTCGTTTTAAAGATAAAAAAGCGGGCGCATTTGGTAGCTACGGTTGGAATGGTGGGGCAGTCGATCGCATTCACTCTCGTTTAACCGATGCTGGTTTTGAAACGATTGTTGGTTTAAAAACGAAATGGCGTCCAGATGGCAAAGCGATGCGTTTATGTAGAGAGCATGGACAAGAAGTTGCACGACAGTGGGCCAAAAATGATTTAAACGAGGTAAAAACAGTTAATCAGCAAGATGAAGTAGTGGTTGATATTACACCACAAAAAAGCCAAGTAGCTGACCATGCAAGTGATTGCCAATGCATGATCTGCACCGTGTGTAACTGGGTTTACGATCCTGAAATTGGCGAGCCTAACCAAGGTGTTGAGCCTGGCACCTCGTGGGGTGATGTACCCGATTACTTCTTATGTCCAGATTGTGCATTAGGCAAGGATGTCTTTATTAGCTACAACAAACAGGAGCAACAAGCATCATGAATAATCCAATAATTATAATTGGTAGTGGTTTTGCTGCATACCAACTCATCAAGACGATTAGACGCACCGATAAGGAGATAAAAATTAGCGTGTTTACCAGTGACGATGGCCATGATTACAACAAACCAGATCTAAGCCATGTATTTAGTAAACAACAACAAGCAAGTGAGCTAGTCACTATCGCTGCAAATAAGTTTGCTGATGACTTTCAAGTTGACCTGCATAGCAATGTGTATGTACAAGCGATTGATATCAGTAAACAACAGATAAGTGTCGCCGGGGTTAATTACTTCTATTCAAAACTAGTGATTGCAACAGGAGCAAAGGCATTTGTACCTGCGATAGAAGGGGATGCAACAAAGGAACTATTCACCCTTAATAGCTTAAAGGAGTTTGCCTCATGTCAGAAAATGCTAACTAATGCAAAGCGAGTCCTAGTGATTGGTGGGGGCCTGATTGGTACTGAAGTGGCGATGGACCTCAACCGTAGTGGTAAACAGGTAACCGTGGTTGACCCTAACCAACAGGTGATGGCAAACATGCTTCCCGATTTTATTGCGACTCCACTACAGCAGGAGATGGTTAATAGCGGCGTACAGTTTAAGTTAGATAACAGCGTTCATGATCTGAGTTATAAGCAAGATAATGGTAACAGAGGGATTGTCGCGACCTTTCAAAGCGGTGAGCAACTCACTATTGATGCTGTCATCAGTGTTGCAGGTTTAAAAGCGAATACGCAACTAGCACAACAAGCGGGCTTAAACATTAATAGAGGCATTGTGGTTGATGAACAATTAAAAACTTCTGCTAATAATATCTATGCACTCGGTGATTGTGCTGAGTTTAATGGCCAGCTACGTGCTTACCTGCAACCTATTGTATTAGCTGCAAACACATTAGCCAAAGTGCTACTGGGAGAAATAGCGAATCTGACACTACCAACGATGTTGGTAAAAGTAAAAACACCTGATTTTCCGATACAACTTGCAGGTGAAACAGGCGCACAGGTAGACACCTGGAAAGTACAGTTTGACCAAATGGGCTGTATTAGTAAAGCCTATAACAAAGAGTTGCAGCTGATCGGTTTTGTAGTAACACAGGATCATATGAAAGCCGCATTTCCACTCATTCGTGAAGTAAAAGTAGCATAAATAGGAGTTATATATGAGTCATCAAATTATTCCAGCAAACTGGACAATCCAACGCTCAACAGCATTTTTCACTAAAGACAATGTACCAGCTGCACTATTAACACACCATAATACTGCAAAAGATGTATTTGGACAGTTGTGTGTTATGCAGGGCACCGTCACCTATTTTGGTTTTGAAAATAGTGAAGCAACGGAGCATGAAGTTGAGCTTGTGATCAACGCTGGGCAGTTTGCAACCAGCCCACCACAATATTGGCACCGTGTTGAACTAAGTGATGATGCGCAGTTTAATATTAACTTTTGGTCTGATAGAGAGAAAAAAGACCAAGCAATGTTCCACAAACGCTAAAGTAACAGTGTAAACCTAGCCACAGGCTAGGTTTATACTAGTCTTTACCAATCTAATTCGCGCCCATCGTATTGCCAAAATCGGCCTGTTTGTTCCAGTGTAAGATGATTGATTAATTTAATCAGTCCGCTTACACTCTCTTCAACACAAATATCGGCCTCTTCTCCACCCATATCGGTTTTTACCCAACCTGGGTGAACAGGGCAAACGGTAATGCCTAAGCTTTTGTATTCTAACGCGAGCAGTTGCATCGCTTTATTCACAGCCGCTTTAGAAGTGCGATATGCAAAGCTTCCCGTACCTTCTCCTTTTAAGCTAGCCATCAAGCTAGAAAGCGTAACAATACGTGGGTTATCGGCATTAAGAAGGTTCGTTTTTAGGGCTGTGCATAACCGAAAAGGGGCAAGGGTATTGACGTTGAAGGTATCTAACCAAGCATCATAATCCATGTTTTCACAACTCTGTTGGTCACTGCCCATAATACCGGCATTATTAATGAGAATATCGATGCGAGTATTTGCTAATGCCGTTTTAAAATTATTGACCGAGAGTTTATCGGTAATCTCTAAGTTGAATAAACTGAGTTCCCCTTCTTCGGTCAGTGCTTTTAGCTGTGTTGCTTTGCTGAGATTACGGCTGGTGGCAATGACCCGCTTTCCTTGTGCTAGGTATTGCTGAGTGAGTTGCAAACCAATGCCACGATTTGCGCCTGTGATAACCACTGTTTCCATGTGCAATTTCCTTGTTTTAAAATTTAATATGTACGCTTAAACCCGGATTATTATCAAGCAGTTGTATCTGTCCGTTATGTAATTGAATAATCGCTTTTACCAGCGTCAAACCTAAACCAAAACCGCTGACTTGGCGACTTTTTTCAATGCGATATAAACGCTGGAAAACTTTCTCTTTCTCTTCGTCGCTAATGCCCGGACCATTATCGCTAATAATAAAACCTGTTTCGGTTAAACGAATCTCAATGTGTGCTTTTTCGCCCGCATATTTACTGGCATTTTCAAGTAAGTTATACACAGCGCGGAAGAGTAGGGTTGCATCACCATTAATCATTGTGGTTTCACTGTGTATCAGTTGTACTGTTTGCTGTTTTTCTTCTGCTAGAGGTTCAACAAGGTCTATTGCATCGGTGATCACCTGTTGCAGTTCAATCATTTTAAAATACTGACTTGTTTGCTCTTTTTGTTGCTGCAAACGGGTTAACTCTAACATTGCACTAAAGGTAAAAAGAATTTCATCGAGCTTTACTAACATGTTTTCGAGTTGCTCTGTGGGTAAGTTCTGTTTTAGCTTGTTATGTATCTCTGATTCAATCTGCTGCCTTAAATGACTCAGCGGGGTGCGCAGGTCATGTGCGATGGCATCGGTAATGCCGGCAATGGTTTCGAAGGAGTGCTCTAGTTGGCTGAGCATGGTATTGATATGCAATGCCATATGATCATATTCATCGTTATTTCTGGAGACCTCAACACGTGCACTTAATTGACCAGATTCCACTTTTAATGCGGTCTGATTAAAACTATTAATACGCTTTAATACTTTCATTGAGAAGATAAAACCAGTAATTAAACCCAGTAATAATGCTAATAGTAGTGCGATAACTGAAGCGCTAATAAATTGGGCTTTTAATTCATATAAATATTCATCATCAATGGCCACAATTAACAAACCATCGGCTAAAGGTTGTGCACAACCAGAGATGAGACGGATTTCATCGTACCTGTCTAACCAAATAGCAAAGCGGGTGAGTTTAGGGCAAAAGGATAAGTTTTTAGGAATAACACTTAGGCGCCCAACGAGTTGTGACTGCTCTGATGTTTTATATTGATAGGTTAAGATATATTGCCGAGAACTCGACGATTGAATTTGAAACTGCTCAATGAACTCATTGCCACTGAGTTGCTCGGAAAGTTGTTTTTGTTGCGCTATCAGACTGTCCATCTGCAAAACTTGCTGACGGCTCATCTGGCCAATACTTAATTGGTACAATACCACCAGTAGTACAGCTACAACGGCTAATAATAACCCCGTATATAAACGTGTTAAACGCCATACTGAACTGGCTTTACTAGCGGTTTTCCACCATTCGGTAACCCATGCCACGCACCGTTTCCAGTAAAGGGGTAAGCCCATCAAATTCTACCTTTTTACGCAATCGTGCCATATGCACATCAATAACATTGGTTTGTGGATCAAATTGGTAATCCCAAACCGCTTCAAACAATAACGATCGTGATAAAACCTGCCCACTGTGCTCCATTAAATAGCGTAATAACTTAAACTCTTTCGGTTGCAGGGATATCTCTGTTAATCCGCGAAATACCTTGTGTGAGAGCAGATCCATTTTAAGATCAGCGACTTGTAGGGTACTACTTTGCTTTTTGTTTGTTGATCCTTTACGTTGAATTAATATTTCAATACGAATTAACAGTTCAGAAAGGGCGAAGGGTTTTATCAGGTAATCATCACCCCCTTCACGTAAGCCTTTAACACGCTCAGAGACACTGTCTAAGGCACTTAAAATGAGTACCGGTGTCTGTTTACCTGCATTTCTTAATGTGGATAACACAGCTAAACCATCAAGTTTAGGTAACATCCTATCTAATAAGATAAGTTGATAATCCCCCTCTAATGCCAAGAATAAACCATCTTGACCGTTATCGGCGAGATCAACTTCATAACCTTGTTCTTGCAACGCTTTTTGTAAATATTCTCGGGTTGTTTGATTATCTTCAATAACAAGAATACGCACCATAACTCCTTATGGGGGATTAATATCCCCCTCTTTTTATTAGTGGCTCATCACTGGGATAATGCTGCCTGTTTTGATATCCACTAAAACACGCTTCATACCTTGCTCACCCATTAATTTGAACTTGTAAAAACTAATGCCTTTTTCACTCTCTAATTCAAACTCAAAAATGTCGGCATTGTATTTTTCTTTTAAACGTTGAATGGTTTCGCTTAAATTAAATTCAGCGCTCTGTAATTCTTTGAGTGCAAATAACTCGTCATCATCTAAGCGGTTAATACCTAATATTTTAGTACTTTTACTTTTCTCCTTTAAGATACTGCCATCTTCAAGGCTGACCTGTAACTTATGTTTCTCTTCGGTCACTAGGTTGATCATCTCTATTTCGTAGGTGGCTTGATTTTGATAATCATCGACTTCAAATTCTACAATTTGCCCTTGGTAATCGTTACTCACCTTTTCAACTGCTTGCTCAAGACTGTAATTAGCGCGTTGTAGTGCTAAAGCGGATAGGGCATTGTCATCATCTGCGATTGCAGAAAGAGAAGTAAACGCCAGTGCTGCACATAATAATTTAGGGTATTTCATTTTGTTATCCTCGCTGTTGGTTGATAACTGAAGTGTACGCCTTGACCATTTCAGCAAGGTGGAGAAAACATTACAAAAAGTTAATGTTGGTATTAAATCTCTTTTAACCATTGTATATAGCTTTGATAGGCGACTGGTGAAAAGTTTGTTGAGAGCTTATTCATAAAGCCATGTAAATATTCACTGTGTGTAATAGTTACATTTTCTTTTGTGATTAACCCTTTTTTAAACTCATTTATATCAAAGTGTTGCTCATGTTTTGGTAATACAAGTTCAACAGGTTTTGTTGGTTGAAGGTCTGGGTGGTGGCGTATTTGTGACGCGTAAAAGCAGACAACTCGGTTTACTTTTGTGGTGTTTAACCATTCAGAGCTTAACCAAGTCGCGGCTCCACCGACACTAAAGGCAATAATATTAAAGGGCTCTTTAATAATGCTTAGCTTTTCTTGTAGCTGCAAAGCATAACGATTTACTCCAACCTGCTCAGTAAAGTAATCGTAGGCTTGCTGTTCATTGTTAAAGTCGAAACATTGGCCTGCATAGGCATCGATAATTAAAGCATTTTGACCTGCAACTTGTTCTGCTAATTGTTTGAGAGCTGGGCTATGACCAAAAATATCTGCAACCAAAATCGTAAGCATGTTTATCTCCTAGTTAATATTTGCAGAAAAAAACACTTCGTGTTTCTCATGGGGGCCACTGTTTTCGGCTAGATCAACCAATTGAAAGCCTTGCTCATGTTGCAGCTCTTTAACGATTTCCCGTATGAAGAAACTATTCGTTTCATCATTAATCAATTCATCAACATGGCACCACTTCGCTTCTGCTATCTCATCGGTATCTTGAATATTAATTTCTTCACTTACTGCTTTTAAACGGCATAGGAAATAGATATTCGATTTACCAAAACGAAACACTTTTTTTGAACCAAAACCCTGAATACCTAAAAATTCACTGCGAATGCCCGTCTCTTCATAAACCTCCCGCACTATTGCTTCCGATATTTTTTCACCTAATTCAACATGGCCACCGGGCAGTTTAAACCCTGCGTGGGTTGCTAATTTTTCTCGGATCAATAAAACCTGTTGTTGCTCATTAATAATCAGTGCACCCGCGCCGATGCTATGGGTTGGAACAAAGGGGGCATAGGCATCTTCTTGAATGCGTAAAATAAGGGTGATCTCGTCTTCTAAGCAATTATGAAAAACAAATCCAGCATCAGTAAGTACCTTGATAAAAGCGGATTGCTGGATAGATAAACTAAACCAAACCAGTTGTTTACCTTCACTTTTAATCAATAATAATAAACGATTAAACTGCTCCGTAAATTGCACGGTAGAATCGGTCAAATGCTGCCTGTTGATCACAACACCGTTGTAGTTATCAAATTCATGAATAATCAAAAGTAGTTCCTTTTACAAAATGATTGGGTGGGTAGTTTGCGCTGTTGCTTGTTGCATAAATTGTTTGCTTAATGAGGACACGACTTTAGCACTATAGTTTGGATGCGGTGTGGGTGTAACAGCAATCACGATATCCACAGCAGGCAATAGTGGCAGATTTGCTTCGTTAAGCACCCTAAAAGAGTCCGGCAAGACAGATGCAGCCATAGTGCCAATGCCTAGGCCTTTTTCAACCATCAATTTGATCACTGAAGCACTCGGGGATACGCCAGCTAATAGGTAGTCACGATCTGTTTTTTCTAAGCTATCAATGGCTGCACAATGTATTTTGCAATCCTCTTCAAAGGTGATGACTGGCAACGGTGATAACCCCGGGTGGTAATACTGTCCGTTATCAAACCAGACCGCCTGATCATGTTTTAATAAATAACCCTCTTCGCTTTCTGGCGCGCGGGTAAAAATAGCTAAATCGACCTCACCTTTATCTAACATATGGCGTAATTCAATGGTGTTTTCACACAATACGCGAAATTGTTGCCGCGGGTTTAACTCTTTAATTAATAACAGCATAGGGCCAAGCACTGAGTCTAGATAATCAGGGGGGCAGCCTATGATGACCGGTCGGTTATCAAGGGTATTTGTAAAGTTACTGAGTGCTTGATCGTGAAGGGCTAAGATACGTCGCGCGTAACTCACTAAGATACGTCCATCGGGGCTTAATGAGAGATTACGGCCATTTTTTTTAAACAGAGTCTTTCCGGTATCACTCTCTAACTTTTTCATCTGCATACTGATGGCACTTTGCGAGCGGAACGTTTGTTTGGCTGCACGGGTAAAACTGCCAGTATCTACAAAGGCAATAAACCCTCGGAGGCTATCTATATCCATATAAAATTCCTATCCATCAGTAAATCGAATATGTGTAATCAATTTAATTCGTTAGTTATCCAGTAGCTAACAGCCTAACCTAACTAGCCTAAATTTCAAACAAGGAGTTAGTGATGAATAAACGATTAATGTTACTTATCGTTTCACTTTTTATTTCAGTGGGTAGTTGGGCGGTACCACCTGCTACGTTAAATGAAACAACAAAAATAGATAAACAAGTGCAGTCGGCTGTAACAAAAGAGGGTAGTAAAAAACAAAAAACAAAAAAAAGGCTAGATAATTTATGTAGCTGCCCAAGCCTTTAATTAAGGAAAAATATGTCACTGTTATTTGCGATGTTTTCATTTTCATTGGTCATGTCAATTTCACCGGGGCCAGTGAATATGGTGATTGTCGCGTCGGGGGTAAATTATGGGTTTAAAAAAACGTTTTCTTTTGTTTCCGGGGCGAGTATTGGTTTTACCTTGTTATTGTTATTTATTGGTTTGGGGTTTAATCAAGTGATTGAATTATATCCAACATTGCTTCAATACCTTGCGCTGTTTGGCTCGCTATTTATTATCTATATGGGTTACTTAATTACCTCATCAACACCACAATTAACGATACAAAAACAGATGCAACCCAGCTTTACACAAGGTTTCTTATTACAATGGTTAAACCCCAAAGCATGGATTGCTTGTGTTGCTGGCGTGGCGCTATTTTCAGAACCCAGCAGCCATCAACTGTTTCTAACTTTTGTGTGTATCTATTTTGTGGTGTGTTACTTGTCACTATTTTTATGGTCTGTATTAGGTGACAAAGTCAGCTCTGTTTTAAACAGTGCATGGAAGTTAAAGGTGTTTAACCAAGTAATGGGAGGTTTGTTAATCGTCACGGCCCTATTTTTACTTTACTCTCAATTTATTAAGCCTTACTCGCTAGTTTAAATTCATTGCGGTAGGCACGTGGAGTGAGTTGCTTATAAGCTTTAAACTGGCGATTGAAGTTTGCTTGATTACGGTAACCGACTTGTTCTGCGATTAACTGCGCCAATTGAAAAACCTTTTCGCCTGATTGTGCTGAAAACGCAAGCCTCTTTTTAGCCCGCTTTAATAAGCTTTCAATTTTCCTTAGTTCAACACAGCTAAAGATCATATTGGCTATTCACTCCGATTTAAACCAGAACACATGCGTTTCACAGCGTTCATTAAACTCTTCAAGTGATTCAAATCTAATGTTACTGCCACCAGTTTAAGCGATGCGTTTAACAAAACTGTTTTTGACTTTATTTTGTCAAGTTTGACCTCTTATTGCCGATACCTAAATAGGGATAAGATATCAGGGCACATAATGAGCGTTCGACTTAATAGCGGTATGCCGATGTTTATTATGCGACAAATGAGCATCGCTCAACATGGCGCAAATGTCAGCATGCAGCGACTTGCATCTGGGTTACGCATTAATAGCGCGGCAGATGATGCTGCGGGGTTAGCTATTGCCACTGGTATGACATCAAAAATACAGGGCTACAATCAATCGATCCGTAATGCCAACGATGGAATTAGTTTATTACAAACTGCTGAAGGAACACTCTCTGAAGTAAATAATGTATTGCAACGGATGCGTGAACTGACCGTGCAAGCTGGTAATGATACTAACTCGAAGTTAAATAGAGCGTCCATTCAGCAAGAGATCGATATGCTCGCTAGTGGCATTCAAGATATGATGGAAGCGGCCACTTTTAATGACATTGCTCTGTTTTCTGGAAATAATAGCGGGTTAAATATTGCTATTGAAGGTGGTGGTTTAGGGCTAGGTGTTGGTGGCTTTAACTATCAAGCGTTAGCACTTAATGGCAAACAAAATAACGCTGATTTTTCTGGAGGACGTGTTACAGCAACGAATGTAAATAATGCAGCCATTAATATCAATGGGGTTGATATTGCTGCGATTGTTGGTGATACCAAGCAAAAAGTGACCTCATTGAATAACCAGCTTAATCAAATAGGTTTGAATGTGTCAGGCTCTAACCAAGTTATTGGCACCGCAGGTACTGGGATTACTGATGGCTTGCTTACTATCAATGGAGATCAAGTGGCTAGCTCAGGCAATATGCAACAACTGGTTAAGAATATTAATCGCGATGTGGGTGGTATCGTAGCCAGTGTTGATGGTGATGGTTTGTTATTATTAACTAATGATACCGGGCAAGAGATTATTATTGATAACCAAGGTAATGAAGCGGGAACAGGCTTGATTAATGATACTTATCAAGGTGTTATTAGTTTCGTTAATAACAGTGACCAAGCTGTTAATATCACTTTAAATAATAGTGGAACACAAGCCGATCTAGATGCGTTAGGACTGACGGTAACAGGGCAGAACTACTTACAATCACAAAGTGTAACGGGTAATGCTCTTAGTAATGCTGATAAATTTGTTATCAATGGTCAAGCGGTACTGATTAAGGCTAATGCCAGTAATGCTTATGAAATTGCTCAAGCATTTAATAGTGCTTCATCAGATGTCACTGTTAGTGCCAATACTGAGGTGTTGCTCAGCGCACCTGATTTTACTCAGCCACCCGCCGGCACAACGGATATACGTATCAATGGTCAAGTCATAGATTTAACGGCGAGTAGTTCATTGGATGATACGATATTAAAAATAAATACCCAGCTTAGCAATAGTGGAATAGTTGCAAGCGCTACTAGTGATGGTCAATTATCGTTAGTTTCTAACCTAGGTTACGATATTATTATTGAACAAGATTCAGGTGACTTTTTACAAACAGGTGTAGGCTCTACAACCTTTCATGGAAAGCTCGTTTTTCAGTCTGATAGTACAGCAATACAGATAACAAGTGACCTATCTGGACAAGCGAATAAAGAGGCTGCTCTTGCAAAGATTGGCTTAAGTGATACAGGTGGTTTTAGCGCTCCAATATCTGGTTTGGATGTATCCAGTAACCAAAATGCCAGCCAAACCTTAGAAACCTTAGATAATGCCATTAATAAGGTTGCAAATGAGCGTAGCAGTTATGGTGCTCAGCAAAATAGATTGTTATATACCATTAGCCACTTAGAAACGATGTCGATTAACACAGCGGCCGCACGATCTCGCATAATGGATGCAGATTATGCAGCAGAAAGTGCTGCACTCGCTAAAAACCAATTACTGTTGCAAGCCTCAACAGCGATGTTTACCCGTTTTCAACAAATGAACCAAGATAAGATATTAACTCTACTGAATAGCCTTTAATAAACTTTTTATATTAACTTCTCCTTTTAAAACAACATAATGCTTACCAATACGTTTAATAAATTTTATTCAAAGAGTTAAGTTACCTGCGTACAGCGATGATTTTTTTGTATGTGTTACCTGTCGCTGTTTCATCAAAACAGCACTTTCAATCAGATCCATTTTTTTTATCACTCTATTGTTGAATCTCATTTTTAACAAGGAGCTAAAAAATGAATAGGATAAGAGCACTAGATGGCATACGTGGGTTGTTATTAATACTCATGACTATCAATCATTTAATCTGGATGAGCGTAGGGCAAACTACCCTGCAACTTTTTACACTGCAGCCTTTTGGGCTGTTTGGTGCCGCCGAGGGCTTTATTTTCATATCGGGATTATTGGCGGGTTTGGTTTACAGCAATCCTAAATATAATCAGCGACAACTAAAAGAAAAGGCGTTCTCGCGTGCGTTTGAGATCTATAAGTATCATGTGATGAGTTTGGTCGCAGTGATCGCGATTGTGCTTGTTTATCTCAACTTCATTCCTGAAACAGCGCCACTATGGCGCATTAATATGCCTAATTTACTTAGTGATTCCGTGAATGCGTATTTTTTATCGCTGTTAATGATTAATCGACCAACCTACTTTGATATTTTACCACTCTATTTTGTGATGCTGTTGTGCTTGCCGTTTATTGTCGGGCAACTTCAAAGGGGGCGACTGTGGTTAGTGATGCTGATAAGTATCGGTTTGTGGTTACTGAGCTCTGTGATTGAAGCGCAGATGTTCACTCGTCCATTAACAAAAATAACCCCTTCATTAACGGTTAATCTAGGATATTTTGATCTCTTAGCGTGGCAGTTACTATTTACTGTGGGTATTGTATTAGGTTATTTACAACGAGTTAAAAACATAAATTGGTTCCCGAACAATAGTCTTGTAGTGCTGGTGGTTATCGCTTTGCTTGGCCTGTTTAGTGTGCACCAAGGATTTTTCGAAATAGAGGGGTTACACCTTTACTTATATGCAGATAAACCTGATTTAGGTTGGTTACGCCTATTAAATATCGCGCTGTTTATCTACTTGCTGGCATTTATTATTAAGAAATCTGCAAACAGTTTTAACCTTTTGGGGCTGCAGTTTATTGGCAAACATTCACTGCAAGTATTCGCTTGGCATACGGTTCTAGTGTATCTGAGCGGTCCCATTCTTTTCCAGCTACGCAATAGTGATAGTTATGTCGGAATTATTCTACTGCTTACATGTAGCTTAATTATTCCAGCCTATCTGCATCACTTTTTAACTAAATCTAAACAAAAAACGGATCCATCTTTATCACTCAAGGAGAGTTATCAATGAAAATATTATCAATCGTATTAGTGTTAGGTTTACTGTTAAGTCTATTTTTAACGGCAAAGCCACCTGTTAATGAAGTGGTGGTAAATGATGGTAAGCAGCACCAGCTGACAGTTAAGCTAAATCAGGTTAATGAAACCTATAAAAGTGTATACCTGTATGTTTACGATGAAGCCGAGAAACGTGTTTTCACCAAAACCGTATCGGCAACTGAAGCGATGTCTCCGATTGTTTTTGAGGGGGTAGAAACCGGTCGTTATGCTGTTTATGTACATCAGAATAAGGATGATGATCCTGCTCTGAATATTACCAACGCAGGTATTCCCCTTGAGCCATTAGGTTATGCAAATAACCCAATATTAATGGGGCCTCCTACGTTTTTAGATGTGAGTATATCTATTACACAGGATACCAAGGTAGATATTAATTTAATCTCTTACGGCTAGGCTTTATTCATTTTTAATCAATCGCTTTGCTACTTTTATTAGCAAAGCGATCCTCTCATTATCCTCCCCTGTAAGTAATTTAAATGTCAATGCAAACTGATTTCTAGTTGTTTTTTTGATGATTTTGTATATTCTAGGTGTATTAGTGAATTAATACAGTGATGTTTATATGATACACCTACTGCAAATCAAACCCAATTCAGGTGAACCTATTTACCTACAACTGACGGATCAAATTTCACGTTTGATTGCCGGAGGTGAATTAAAAGCGGGTGATGAATTACCTTCGGTACGTGATGTGGCAAAAAGTTTGGCTATCAATCCAATGACGGTTTCAAAAAGTTACCAAGCACTCTTAGCCAAAGAGCTCGTGATTCGCCCACGTGGGCAAAAGATGCGTGTTGCAGAAAGCCAACAAACTGAATTGGAAGACAAACTCACCATGTTAAAACCTCTCACCGGTGAGTTAGTACAGCAGGCCAAAGAGTTAAAAATAGATTTACAAAAATTACAGCTATTAATCCAACAGTCTTGGAAATAAGGGAATAAGATGAGCATGATTGAATGTAAAAATTTAAGTAATAATAGTTTAAAAAGTCTCGATTTTTTCCTTGAGGAAGGACGCGTCTTGGGGCTGTTGGGTAAAAATGGCGCAGGTAAAACCACGCTACTTTCGGTATTGATGGGGGTCTTAGATAAAAGTCCCTACGCAGATGTAAAAGTGATGGGGCATGTGCCGGGTTGTTGGCCGGAGGCGATTAAAAATGAGATCGGTTATGTGCCACAACGCTTTTGGGGTTTTGATGCGATGTCGATTCGTGAAGCGATTAAAACCATTAAACCTTTTTATGAAAACTGGGATGATGCGTTAGCTACTGAGTTGATTAATGAATTTGATTTGCCTGAACATCAGCAAATTAAGAAGCTTTCTGAAGGGCAAAAACAGCTAACCAGTATTGTGCTGGCGATGTCTTTCCGCCCTAAATTATTGGTGTTAGATGAACCCGTAGCGAGTTTAGATCCGCTTTCGCGTCGTGTGTTTTTAGAAAAACTCATTGAGAATCACTGTGACCTAGGCACAAGTGTTATCTTTTCTACCCATATTACTTCTGATCTTGAGCGTATTGCCTCGGATGTACTGATTCTAAAAGATGGAACATCGGTGATCAGTGGTGATATTGAGAGTGTGCGTGAATCGGTCGTGCGTATGAAGTTTAACTTTCCAAAGCATAAAAAATTAACCTTTGACGGTTTGAGTGTGTTATCTAGCAGCTCTCATGGTGACATTCAACAGCTACTGGTGGATCAAGGTGGTTTGGATGTAAAACAGATATTAACTGAAAAGGGCGCGTCTAATATTCATTGCGAGCATCTTAATTTGGACGATCTGTTTTTGGAGTTACACTCATGAGTCGATATTTTGCGATATTAACGCCAACAACAAAGCGCCTCTTTATGGCTTGGATTTCTGCAGGTTTATTGATTGTATATTTAGTTTTTCCTTTGTATCCAAATGTTTCAGTAACGGTACTCAATATATTATATATTTTAATGCAAATTACAGTAGCGAGTGGGCTACTGTTCCCACTATTAATCCGCTGGCGTTATTGTTCTACGTTGCGGTTAATGCCCTATTATAATCAGATGATAAAGTAGCTTATTGTTGGATTGATTAGCCTGTTTATTCTATTACCGGGCGGACTTGCTTGGGTTAATGGTTATGACATTTCAATCGCGCAAACATTAGCAATCATGTTGTGGAGTATTGGTAGTTTTATCACCCTACGCTATTTGACAAAAAATGCGCCTTCAGAAGAGCAAGAGAAAAAATTTAACGCCACTATTGCACCCATTTATTATGTATTACCAACATTTACAGCCAACGTAGGGTACAGTTGGATAACGGATGTTTTTTCATTGAAATTACAGTTGATTTTAGTCGGTTTGTCCCTGTTAATTTGGTTAGTTCCTTCCCCAAAAATGACCAATAAAAAAGTAAATAAGTCTGTTTCGTTGAACTCTATTTTCTTTGTCTCTAAGCAAGCAAAACTTGTATTTTCTGCTCTCTCTCCCTTGGGGCTTACCTCCTTTCTTTGTCTTCAATTTTTACTTATTAGCATCGTAGCATTGGCCGCGTTTTACGGAGAAATAGAGTTGCTTTATATGGCTGGATTTTTCTTTGTGTTACAGAGTCTCGTCTGGTTACAGCAGAAAGAAAAGCTTACTCACCTGCTGTTTTTATTGAATGGTCAGCAACGATTCTTTGAAAAAACGGTATACAGAGCAATGTTTAATTTAAACCTCTACTTTACGATTATTGCTGCGTTATTAATGTATTTAATAAGCTATTTTATTGGTCTTGATATATACCCATCGGTATTAATGATGATGATATTTCTCACGTTTACTGTGTTATATCTATTGGTGAGCTGGCCACCAGTGATTAACGCTATTGTCAGTATATCGCTTTATGTTGGGGGTATTTTGTTAATTCATCAAAATATAGACTTAATCGTATGGGTAAATGCTTTCTTGTCTGTTTTTGCTATTTGGAGTTTTATCTATCCTCCTACTAACTGGTTCAGAGATGATTATGGGCTGATTCAGCAGCAGTCACCAAATTAATATTCAGAATCTAACGCTTCTTAACCGGCAAAAGTAACATCACTTCATAACAGTTATCTGGCATTGTGGTTACTTTTTTTATGATTTCATAACCATGCACTGAGTAGAATGGCATTTCAGGCAGGGCGCGATACTTTATGTACTCTATTGCTTCTGCGATCTCGGTGATGGTGCCCGTTAATGTGGCACGCAGGTAACTAAAAGCGGGCAGCTTTAGTTTATTGTGTTTGTCTGCTTTTTCCCCTACCTCTAAAATCCAACTATGAAACTCAAATTCAGGTGTAAAGGGTTTATCGAGTTTATCGCCTATCAGTAATAGCTTATCGGGGTTATCCGTATCTAAACTCAGTGTTGAGAGTTTATCTTTCCAGACCGCTAATAAGTATTCAAGGCGCTGGCTGGTTTGTTGCTTGGTAAGTGGAATTGCCTGATAACTTGTTTGCCCTGTCAGTGTTGGCAAAAAATACAGTTGCTCATCTAGTTGCTTTAATGACTTAGGCGGATCTAATGTTTGCCATTTCGCCACCGAGACATTGCAATGCAGGTCTCCATTTTCAAAGGACTCCCATAACACTGGCATTCGATCGATATACAAATTATTCTCGGGCAGATATACGGAGTATAAATAGGTGACAAGCTCGGTCGCATCTTCATTACTTGGTAGGCAAAACGATAACATCTGCTGTTGTGGTAGGGTAAACGAGATCAGTTCAGGATCTGGCATTGACTGACCTGTACACATCGCCATCATGATAAAGTCGCCACTCTCCGCAGAGCAGGCGTTGCGGCATTCGACAGTAAATAGACGACGCGCTTCTGTTGGCCATTGCTTGGTGACTAGATCAAATTTTTCCCACATCATAGCCAGGTTGTTATTGAACTCTTGTTGTCCATCAATTCTGTAACTTTTATAACGTTGTAACACGCCATTAAGTTGCAGTGGTTCAATGGTAACGACTTTAGGTTCAATATCTTTGAGCTGTGGGTAAAGTTGTAAATATTTGCTGGTAAGCGGGATGGTCGATAAATTATGCGCAAGAGCGGGGTGATTTTTCAAATTTTTTGGGGTGATGCCCAACAGCTTTCGAAAGGCACGGCCAAAAGCTTCTTGGGACTCAAAATCATAATCCATCGCTACATCAATAATACGTTTATCAGTGGTGGCAATATCGATGGCTGCGCGACTCAAACGGCGGTTACGTACATAGTGGCCAATAGATAGACCTGTGGCCAACTTAAACTGGCGCTGCATATGTGCTTTTGAGATACCAATATACGCTGATAACTGATCCATTGAGCAAACACTAGGCAGTGTATCCTCAATAAAGTCAGCGAGTTCTTTTACCCATTCAGTCCGTAGCATGGCGATATATTTCTAATAGATATAAAAATATCAGTGTAACAAATTATGCATGTGTAAGGATTACCGAGTAAATACCAACTTCACATTCTCTCAAAGAGCTTTGAATTAGTGTTTAGGTTGGTGGAATTCAACTACATTTTTATCTGGGTCTCGAATAAAAGTAGATATCCCTGTGGGGAACACCACTGGCCCCTCTGAGATTTCTATATCCAGTGTGTGTAACTCTTTAATCAGTGCATCCATATCATTTACTTGTAGTGCGACATGGGTATAACCGGCAAGTTTAATCGCTTCATCCATTAATACATTACTATCGGTTTTCTGGGCTGCGTTTAAAATGAAATTAATATTAACCCCCGATGGGTGTTCCATAATAGCAACGGGCTCTGGGCCTACGGGACCCACTATAAAAACAAAACCCAGTTGCTCATAAAAAGCGCGTGAAGTAGCAAGATTAAAGACACGAATGCCGAGGTGATCAATACCTGTGATGTATTTCATAAACCAACCTTTTAGTTTGTTCAAAGCTTAAATTGCTTATATCATCAAAACCATATCATGGGTTGCCTGCAAACATGAGTATGTTTGACGTGAAATAAAACCTAGATACAAATTTAATATGCACAGAGGCCCGGCATTTCTTCGTGTTGTTATAAGCCTTGATGGCTAGGCAGTTTATTTTTTTGTAGA
>Ga0209292_1002216_pt1 | contig 22554 bp, 19 predicted proteins | sample GOMGulsemesocosm_2_FD_184634 | JGI IMG/M metagenome (GOLD analysis project Ga0209292, IMG submission 184634) | Methane-oxidizing microbial communities from mesocosms in the Gulf of Mexico - GOM9C Gulf of Mexico (SPAdes) (version 2) | ecosystem: Environmental > Aquatic > Marine > Cold seeps... | reverse complement strand
TTGCTTGGGTGTGTTAGTTATCATTAGCGATGGACAGCTGGAGACGCTGTTGGCGCTAAGTTTAAATCAGGGAGATTTGTGGATACTGGCGGCGGTTTGCTGCTGGACGATTTACTCAGTACTGCTCAGATACAAACCTGTCGACATATCGGGAACTAGTCTGTTAGCGGCAAACATTTTTATCGGCAACTTGCTGATATACCCATTTGTTGTTTGGGAAGTGCAAATGGTAAGTTTCCAAGGTATTCAGTTCTCTCAGGAAATTTTAGTGTCTGTGATATATCTGGCCGTTTTTCCCTCTCTGCTCTCATATTTGTTTTGGAATAGGGCGGTCGCAGAAGTCGGTGCCGCTAGAGCAAGTTTGTTTATTCATTTACTACCTGTTTTTGGGACTGTTTTGGCGGCGATATTTCTGGGGGAAGCGCCGCAGCTTTATCATCTATTTGGTATTGTTTTAATCTTCACAGGCATTTATTTAGCGGTTATTACTGATATACTCAGGCGCATTAAAAAAACACAGTTGAATTAACTAAAGGTATGAGATCTATGCGCAATTTTTTATTGGCTTTATTGGTAGTGTTTGTTTCGACAAGCTTTGTAGTTCCAGAAGCTCATGCTAAGCGTTTTGGTGGTGGTGGCAGTATCGGCAAGTCTTTCTTTTCGAAGAAATCAGCAGCCCCTGCAGCGAAGCCTGGAGCGGCTAGTGCCGCCAAATCGGGCACGGCTAAAAAAGCCGGCATGGCGGGTTTAATGGGCGGATTGCTCGCCGGTGGTATACTCGGTGCGATGTTCTTTGGAGGAGCGTTTGAAGGTGTCCAAATGATGGATATTTTATTACTTGTCGCCGGTGCATTTATCATCTTTAAGATTATCGGGATGATGAAAAAGAGCTCTCAAACTTACGCTACTCCTCAGGGGCAAGTGCGAATGAACCCACAGCAGGAAGCTTTTAATTCCAGTGGTGCGACAGGCGCTGCTGAAGAGGTCATCAACTTTCCGGCTTGGTTTAATGCAGAGCAATTTGTAACTGGTGCTAAAGCTCATTTTAGCAACTTACAGCAAGCTTGGGATGATAAAAACTGGGATGAAATTGCCACATATACCACAGATGATGTACTGGTTGCGCTTAAGCGTGAGCGTGGCGAGCTAAGTGATAACTTAAATACCCAAGTAGTGAGTGTCGATGCACAGTTAATAGGCTTTAAAGAAGAGCAAGGTTATGTGGTCACTGCGATTAACTTCTGCGGCAAGATCAAAGAAGACTCCGCTTTAGTGGCGAAAGAATTTGATGAAACATGGCACTTGACCCGCGATATGAATGTTGAAAACGCCGATTGGGTGATTGCTGGAATAGAGCAAAACGCTTAGTCTGTTTAAGCAGGTAATCAAACGAAGACTGATTGCCTGCTACATTTTTTATTAATTTTCAGTCTCTCTTCTTTGTAGTATTTTCACTGTTCTGTGGGTTACCCACATCGTGAGAAATATGGATGCTGCAAAAAAATACAGCCCAAAATGTACCTCAACACTAGCAATAGCGCCAAGTTTTACCGCGACTAATAACAGTGCTACCACCATCACATCTAACATAGCCCAGCGTCCATAGTCGTGAATAATCGCAATCACTCGGTCTAATTGGGCGGTTGATTTAACCTGCAGTACCCAAGCCAGTATGACAATTTTAAACAGTGGTAGGGCAATACTTAATAGCCCAATAAGTACAAAGAGTAAATAGTGTTGTTGTTCAAGCAAGTCTTTAAGACCAGATGCTATCGAGAAGCTACTGGAGATAAACAGTAGTTTAGTGATGGTCATAACCGGTGTTGTAACAGCAGCAAGGAACAGCATCAGCGATAGTAAAAGTAGTGCTTTGAGCAGTTGCGGTTCAAATTTTTGCATTTTATTTGTCTTTGTCATGAAGCTTCGTTGTATCCTCTATCAGCATGAGAGTGCTGAGCGGTATTGTCAAAAGTTAATCGTTGGCTGCGAGTGTACGCCTCTGATTAGTGCTATTCAAAGCTTATACTTTTTGCAGCGATGATTTCGTTAGGTCTGTATCATCCCGGTGTTATTTTAAGCGCGCTAGGGTTAGGTTCTAACTAAAGGCTAGTGGGTAAAAAAGACCCTAGTTTTAAGAATGTTTGTCTTCTTGATTTGTTTCGTCTCAGAGATTTTAGGCATATACTGATAATGAAAAACATATTCTATGCTAGGTGTAAAATATGACGGTGGCGCTATACGTTAACACTGTCGTCTTGGCATGTTTAAACAAGGAGTGTTATATGTTGAAATCAGTGCAAGCTAAGGATTACATGTCTGATAAATTTGTGAAAATAACCGCGCAAACAGATTTATTTAACGCGATTGATATGTTGCTGGATTATCGGTTACCAGCAGCACCGGTTGTCAACGATGATGGAGAGGTCGTTGGGGTTATCTCTGAAGGTGATTGCCTCAAAGCCATTTTGACTTTAACCTATCACGAGGAAGAAAAAGGCGGTAAAGTTGGCCAGTACATGAAATGTGACGTCAACCCTGTCGATATTGACACCGACATTATCGCCGTCTCTAATTTGATCATAGAAAAAGATCTTTACTGTCTACCTATCACGCAAAATGGTAAGCTGGTTGGTCAGATCAGTCGCAGTGATGTTTTACGTGCTGTAGAGAGTTTTTCAATCGAAGGTTGAATTCGTAAGATACTATAAATGTAAATATTTTTTCAAAAAATTAACTTTATAACACTTTGGTCTAACGTTGCGAACGACAATAAGGCTGAGCAGGTGCGGTAAAGATAATGCGCTCTGTTTATGTGTACAGCTTGATATGTATCACTTATAGGTACAGTTATTATAGGTATAACTATATAGCTACAACAGCTGTAGCTAGCCCTAAGGGGGTTAAAAAACGGCGCAAGCAGATTCAGTGTAGCTCTTTTGTGAGGGTGTTTAATTTGATGAATCTGTTGGTCCGTTTTTGGCCGCCGTATTATCTAGTGTAATCGTTATGCTGAGGTCTTTATATTGCATTGTGTATTTTATCAGTGTTATATCGACGACCTTTGGCATTCATTAAAAATGAGGAATCATGAGTTTTCCTGAAATACCATTATTAGTTTTTCCATCACTCGCCCGCCGTATCGGGGTTGAGGAATCTTTGCTCTATTATATTTGCCAGCAGCTTTTAGAGCGATCACTTGATGAGAATCGACAACAAACGAGTGTGCCCAAAGAGCAGTGGCTGGTCATAACTGATATCTGGGATAGTCATCAACTGGCTTCTTTGCAGGCGAGTTTGCTTGCCAAAGGCGTGCTCAAAATAGAGTCTTCACAAAGCCAGATTGTCATTTCGAAGATTGTTGAAAATACACCAGTCGATACCGTTGCGCTAATCGAATCCCCTCAAGTACAAGTGCAAAAAACGCACCTTGATAATGTGAACACAGTGGTCCAGCCTGTTGCAGAAGTTGCTGCTAAGCGGATCTCTCAGTCTAAATTGTTGCAAGGGGATAATAGGCATGAGCCATCGAGTTCACCCGTAGATGCAATGCAAGTACTACCTGTTTATGATGTGCCACCAGCGCCTCCTTCCAGGCCTTTGCCTATTAGGCGAACACCGTTACAGCAGAGTGTACAGCCTAATACGGGTGAAATATTAAAAGGCATAGGGCCTGCACCCTCATTTGGCGGTTATAAGAGACTGCGCAACGCGCACGATCCTTTTAAAAAACTGTTAGATGATAAAGAGCAGCAGAATAAAAAACTGTTTGCAATGACGATGGACTGGAAGCCTTCTGATCTTTTATTTGGTACATTAGCCCGCAACAATATCCCTCGCGATGTAGCGATGAGCGTATTGGATGAGTTTAGGTTGTATTACTGTGATAAAAATAATAAAGAGCGCAGTTGGGATCAAAAATTTCTGGCTTGGGTGAAAAATTCCTGGGTCAAAAAGCAGTCGGCTGATAATCGGGCGATTAATACGCCGAACCAAGCGGGAAGTAAGCATGAAAACAGCCAAAGAGATACTCGAGAAAAACGCAAGCGCATTAGTGCGGCCATCATGGACATCCACGACACCAACTGGTAGCGCTCAATTTCAATCAGGCGCTACAAGAGAAATAAGCCAAAATACAAAAACCTTAATCAACATGGTTTTTACCCGGTTTATGGCGATCTATGGTCACAAATTTAAAAGCAGTTTTGAAACTGAAGCGGAAATGCGGATTGCAAAGCGCGAGTGGGCCATGAGTTTAGCCAACTATTCAGAGAATGAACTGGTCGCTGCAGTGAGTGTATCAAAAGAAACTATGGCATGGGCGCCAAGTATCGCTGAATTTCTAGAGATATTACGTAACCTCAATGATGCTTTTGGGCTGCCAGGGGTTCGCGCTGCTTATCAAGAGGCAAGTTTTTACGCTCAAACTCCCAGTAGTCATCAATGGAGTCACAGTGTTATTTATCATGCAGGGCGAGCGACTGGTTGGTTTGAGCTAAGGTCGGAGCCTGAAAAGCAGACGTTTCCTCTGTTTAATTACCATTTTGAAATTATGTGCCAGCGTTTTAGGCAGGGCGAAGTGCTAGATCAGCCAGTATCAGTCGCAATTGAAGATAAACAGAGCACCACCTTGTTCAGTTTTATCCAACAGTGGTCAATTGATAATGACTTTACCCCGCAGGTAGGTAGCTCGTTGCTTTATTACATGACTAAGCCTGTGGGCTCCAGAGCACGTGCCAATTTCAAAATTAAGTCCCAGGCGCGCTTAACAGAAATGCGTCAATCAGTAGCGCTTCCCGATTAATATGCCGCTTAATAATTACTTTCACTGTGGGTGTCCTTTGGATCGCTGTCGCGCTTCATCTTTGCTAGATTTGTCCGCGACAGGCATCTATCCTTGGACAAATTCTATGTTAAACGTTAGCATGTCGGCTTTAGCCTAATTTTGGCAGTTGGCCGTTTAATAAGAGAACCATGTTGTCTTTTAGCGTTGTCTCATTCAGTGTATTCACTTATTGAGAAGAGGTGCTACATCACTCTAGGCTTGCTAAAGTGCATTATTACTTCGCGATGATTTTTGTACAGGTGATCACCATTCCCTGCAAATCAGGCCTTGTTATAATGCGCTTATTCTGCGCCTAGAATAATACTCAACTGCCGATCTTAGGTATGCAATCACTGTCTTTTGTATCTTTCTGAGTCTTTGATTGTTGGTAATGAAAATCGCATTTAACGCAGTCTATTGTCTGCGCATTCATATATATTCAGGTGCAAAAATCTATGAGCTATCAAGTTCTTGCTAGAAAGTGGCGACCAAAACAATTTACCGAAATGGTCGGTCAGGGGCATGTGCTCAAAGCGTTAGTAAATGCATTAGATGATAATCGTCTGCATCACGCTTATCTTTTTACCGGAACCAGGGGGGTTGGGAAGACCTCTATAGCGCGTCTTTTTGCCAAGGCGCTAAACTGTGAAGAAGGTGTCTCATCAAAACCTTGCGGGGTTTGTAGTGCTTGTCTCGAAATTGCGGAAGGGCGTTTTGTCGATTTAATAGAAGTGGATGCGGCATCGCGTACCAAAGTAGAAGACACCAGAGAGTTGCTAGAAAATGTACAATATGCGCCGACCCGTGGGCGTTTTAAAGTTTACCTCATCGATGAAGTACACATGCTCTCTAAAAGCTCGTTTAATGCGTTGCTGAAAACCTTAGAAGAGCCGCCTCCGCATGTAAAGTTTCTATTGGCGACCACTGATCCTCAAAAATTGCCTGTGACAGTGCTGTCGCGCTGCCTGCAATTTAATTTAAAGAACATGATTCCCCAGCGCATTGTTGAGCATTTAAGTACAGTGCTCAGTGCCGAACAAATTGCATTTGAAGAGGGGGCGCTTTGGCTGCTGGCCAGATCTGCCGATGGTTCGATGCGTGATGCGTTGAGTTTGACAGACCAGTCTATTGCCTTTGGTGCAGGCTCTGTGTGTGAAGCTGATGTGCGGGTGATGCTCGGCACGATTGATTTGCAGCTTGTCTATAAAATCTTGAGTGCACTAGTGGTTGGTGATGGCGCTGGGCTGTTGAAGTGTGTTGAAGATTTGGCCCAATTCTCACCAGATTATAATACCGTGCTTGGTGATATAGTCAGTTTATTACACCGTATAGCCATTGCCCAAACAGTCCCTGCAGCGCTGGATAATAGCATGGGCGATAAAGTAGAAGTGCAAGAGTTAGCTGCTCAACTGTGCGCAGAAGATGTACAGCTGTTTTATCAGATAGCTTTAATGGGCCGCAAAGATTTGCCTTTTGTGCCCGACGCCCGTGAAGGTTTGGAGATGACATTGCTGCGAATGTTGGCTTTTCGACCAGCCCAATCAAAACATTTAGCCGCGACCAATATCCAAAGTGCAACCGATGATGTGCCGGTCTCAAAAGTGGTTGCAAGCACCGTGCAAAGTGCTAATTTAAACGTGCAAGCGCAAAAAAAAACTCCATTAGTTGAGTCTTCCTACGCTGAAAATAAGCCATTCAATACTTCTACTATTGGGACAGAAGAAGCTTCGTTGCAAAAGGTCGGGATAGAGGTAGAGTCAGCACATTTAGCCCCTGTACAAGCACCAGTGGTTGATCGTATTGTCGCTGAGCCTGTTCTAGAAGTCCCCATTGGAAAGCCTTCTGTCGATGTTGCATTGGCACAAGCATTTGTTAGAGATCAGCAAAAAGCGCCTTCTGAAGCTGCTGTGACAAAGGCACCTGCTGACTTATCCGAAGCGACTAAAATTGCGCAAGTTGTTGAGTCTGCGGCTTATAGCAAGCAAGATACGCAACTGCCTGAGACTTCAATGACTCAGGCGAGTACCAAATCGCCAAGTCATTCGGCTAAGATCGCGGCGAGTGCAGCCCAAGTGCCAGCTGCCAGTGCTATGGATGTTAGTATTAGCCAAGAGCGAGATACGCCTCCCTGGGAAGATGATTATGCCAGCTACCAGGAACACAGCACTGAGCAAGCTGTGGCGCAACCCGCTGGTGTTGTTAAAACTGTTGAGCCAAGCAGTCTGCTCGCTGTGGGTGCAACGCAAATTAATATCACTAAAATGTTGGCTGCTGCGGTCACCGAATTTTCCCAATTAGGGTTGCAGGACTGGCCGGCACTGGTAGGCTCCATCGGTTTTACCGGAATGACCGCACACATCGCTGAAAATTTGTCGCTGGAATCGATAACCGAAAATGCGTTACAATTTAACGTATCTAAAGTGCAAAAAAATGTCTTGGACCACACCCAAAAAGAGCGCATACAAAGTTTAATATCACAGTATTTTAAGCTTGAGTTACAGGTGGGGTATGAGAGTGAGGTGAGTACTAGAGAAACACCTTGGCAGTGCTTTGAAAAATTGCGAGCGCAACGTTTAAGGCAGGCAATAACCAGCTTTCAAGCTGATGAAATGGTACAGCAGCTCGTCTCTGTGTTTTCAGGAGAGGTAGAGCGCTCATCAATTATGCCGCTAGATTAATAATTTAAATAGACTATAAGTTGAGTAAAAGAAAATGATGAAAGGTGGTATGGAAGGTATCATGAAGCAGGCGCAGCAGATGCAAGCAGAAATGCAAAAGGCACAAGATGCGGTTGCGCAGGCACAAGTGACAGGTGAATCTGGCGCAGGCCTCATTGAAATTACCATGAACGGTCGTCACGATGTGAAAAATGTCAACATCGATGCGAGTTTGATGGAAGAAGATAAAGAAATATTGGAAGATCTAATTGCGGCTGCGGTCAATGATGCGGTACGCAAACTTGAAGCTCACTCTAAAGCAGAGATGGGTAAAGTGACTGGTGGTATGGGAATACCTCCAGGCTTTAAGATGCCTTTCTAAGATGTCATTATCCCCACTAATTCAACAGTTGATTAACGCGCTTCGCGCTCTGCCCGGTGTTGGTCCTAAATCGGCTCAGCGTATGGCGTTTCATCTGCTGGAACGTGAGCAAGACGCTGCGTTGGTGCTCTCCAGAGTGCTGGAAAAGTCGGTAACTGAGCTTGGCCGCTGTCAGTCTTGCTCGACTTTATCGGAAACGGATATTTGTCCGCTGTGTAGCGATACCAGTCGTAACGTAAAACAACTGTGCGTGGTAGAAACGCCCATGGACGTGCTTGCACTAGAGCAAACCGGTAGCTTTAACGGATTCTACTATGTGTTAGGTGGGCACTTGTCGCCACTTGATGGCATTGGTCCTGATGATATTGGTGTGAATTCATTAGTGTTGCGCGTACAAGAGCAGCCGGTAGAAGAGTTGATACTCGCTACCAACCCTACCGTGGAAGGCGAGGCCACAGCGCATTATATCGCAGAGCGATTGCGAGATATGCCGCTTAGCTTGACACGAATCGCTCATGGTGTGCCGGTTGGCGGTGAGCTAGAGTATGTCGATGGTGGAACGTTAGCGCACGCGCTGGCGGGTCGTCGCAGTATCTGACACTAAACCTAGACGGCAGTCGTTTAGGTAGTAACTAGGTAAAGTATGCAAAATATAAAGTATGATTGGCAGGCACTTGAAGAAAGTGCGTTAAAGCCTGTGTACATCAGTAGTAATGAGGCGTTACAAAAAAATTGCCAGCACTGGTTAAGCTTGCCGATGATCGCGATAGATACCGAGTTTCAGCGGGTAGATACTTTCTACCCAATAGCCGGTTTAATCCAAGTCGGTGACGATAGTCAGTGTTATTTGATTGACCCGCTTAAGATCACTGATTACGCTCCGTTGATTGAAGTTTTTCAAGCCGCGAGTGTGCTAAAAATCATTCATGCTGGCAGTGAAGACTTAGAGTTGTTTAAACAGTTGATCGGCGTAGTTCCTGCGCCTTTGTACGACACTCAACTAGCCGCTGCTTATTTGGGTTGGGGTTTTACGATGGGGTTGCAGCGGATGTTAGAGCATGTGCTGGATATTACAATCGGCAAGGCAGAAACAACCTCAAATTGGTTGCAGCGTCCTTTAACGAATAAACAAGAAATGTATGCAGCCCTTGATGTTGCCTATCTGATTGAGGTCTGTCAGCGTCAAATAAAAGTAATGCAAGATCGTGAATGTTATGCGTGGTTCTTGGAAGATAGCGTCAAATCGTTGGAAAAAGTGACTGCTGTTGATGATCTTTACGAATGCGAAAACTACTATTTACGCTTTTCGCAAATGTGGAACATTGCCGATTACAAATTAGTGGCACTTAAGTTGTTGTCGAATTGGCGTGAAGAGCAGTCTCGGGCACGTGATATGCCGAGAAACTGGGTGCTCAAAAATCAGAGTATTATCGCTATCATCAATCAGTGGCCAACTACGACTGGGCAGCTTAGTCGCATAGAAGATATGCGCGGCAAAAATGTACGTGAAGATGGCGAAATGATTCTGGAGATACTGGCGGGGGCTAAGCAGTTATTAGCAGAGCAAGGGGTGGTGCAAGCCATTAAGAAGCCGCTGGATCCTGTTTGGAATAAACGTTTTAGAAAAATCAAAAAGCTGGGCAATGATATGGCGGAAGCGCAAAATATTGCCCCGGAAATCGTTCTTCGCAAAAAAGATTTAGAAGCGTTAGTGCGCACTAAAGAGAACTTTGGCGAGTATCGCATGCCAGAGGGGCTCGCGGGATGGCGCGAGAAGATGCTTGGCAAGCAAATACTCGAGCAATTAGCACAGTTTTAATAGTAATTAACACATTGAAAAATAGACAGAAATTATGAAAATTATATCGATTTATAAAAGTTCACGTAAAGATGAGATGTACCTATACGTTGAAAAAGCACAAAAGTTAACCAAGGTGCCGGATGCGCTAATGGAAATTTTTGGTAACGCGTTGCATGTGATGGATATGCCGATGATGGCAAACAGAGAGCTGGCACGTGTTGATACAGCGAAAATGTTGGAGGATGTCGCGAGCAAGGGCTACTACTTGCAAATGCCTCCACCGAAAGAAGACTATATGTTGGATCTCTATAAGGACAGGCCGACAACCGGTGTTAAATGATCAGTGTTAGCAGAGTTTGTGTGTCATTTTTTGGTAGGTGGGTAGGGTAATGGCTCAGCAAGTATACTGGGAGCGTAAAACTCTCGATGAAATGACACCCAATGAATGGGAGTCGCTGTGTGACGGCTGTGCGTTATGTTGCCTACAAAAAGTGGAAGACGATGAAACCTTAGAGGTGCACTATACCTCTGTTGTTTGTCACTTGTTAGATAAATCAAATTGCTACTGCACGCAATATAAAGATCGCAGTACGTTAGTGCCTAACTGTGTAAAATTGCACCCAGAAGATGTGGCAGAGTTTCATTGGTTACCGCCAAGTTGCAGTTATCGTCTTATTTATGAAGGGAAAAAACTACCACAATGGCATCCGCTAGTGACAGGGCAGGCGGATACAGTAATTAAAGCGCACGCTTCGGTGTTAAGTGTTTATGAAGTGACTGATAAAGAAATAACAGAAGATCAATTAATTGATTATGTGCTGCTTTGAGGTTGAGGTAAATAACCCTTAAATTGCTTCCTTGTTGTATTGTAAAACGCGGAGGCTCTTTGGGGCGAGTGAGTAGCGCTTTCTGTGTCAATGTCTAATTATCCCTGGAGAGGTGGTTCTGCTCGCACAATGAAAGATCTGTCTAATCGTGTAAAAGGGAGTTTCCACCCGTTTCTGGGGGTCAAGTTGGTGCGTTGCATTCTTTTGAGTTGATGCGTGAATTGCACTTACACTCAGGCTATGCGAATCGAAAATTAAAAAACAGTATTGTTATTGGGTAGGTGCTGATGTTCAGCGGGCTTATTTCTATCTATCAGTCATTCCTCTATAAGTATTCACTCTTTATTCGTAATATTTTTCAGCATTATGTTCTTGGTTTGGAAAAATTGTTTATGCTGCGCGCTGTAATGGCTCTCTTAATGCTAAGTAGTTGCTTATAAACGGTTTAGTGAAACAGAAGCAGGTCAGATCGGTATTTCTTGCGGATCGTTTCTACATGTTTTTCTGAGTGGTCTTAGCTCGTTATGTCGGTTTTCTCTGTGTAGCGAAGCGTCCCTGTTAGCTCAGTAGTGGAAAAAGCTATTAGGGAAAGTTAAAGGTGTAGCGCAAGGCGGTGCATCGGAAAAATATACATAGTGGATTTGGATCAGGCTTCTTCAAAAGCTGTTGGGTGGGATGTAGATCTGCAGGTGTGTCGCGAGGTTATAAAGTACTAAATTTTTGATTTGTATTTAACGGGTTGTCGGCGGTAAAAGGAGGGCTTAAAGGTGCTGGTTTTAGCTTTATTGTGATATCAGAAAGGGCTAGAAACAAAACAGCCGGCATAAGCCGGCTGTTAGTTAAAGCCTCAGAAAGGCTTTAGAAGGTGCTGACAAAGAGATTAGTCTTTGTTAGCCATCTGTGCTTTGATCAAGTCACCGATTGTAGTTGGACCAGCGGTCTTAACTTCAACGTTACGAACAGCGGCGATAGCAGCTTTCTCGTCAGCTTGATCTTTCGCTTTAACAGAAAGAGTGATGTTGCGGTTACGACGATCAAGGTTAGTGATCTTCGCTTCAACAGCGTCGCCTACTTTCAGTACAGTTGATGCATCTTCGATGCGATCTACACTGATTTCAGATACTTTCAAGTAACCTTCGATGCCTTCAGCAAGCTCGATTACAGCGCCCTTAGCGTCTACAGACTTAACCGTACCGTTTACGATAGAGTTCTTGTCGTTTGTAGTCGCGTATTCTGCGAATGGGTCGTTATCCATTTGCTTAATACCAAGAGAGATGCGCTCTTTCTCTGCGTCGATAGACAAGATAACGGCTTCAACGTTGTCGCCTTTCTTGTATTCGCGTAGAGATGCTTCTGGGTCGCCTTCCCAGCTGATGTCAGACATGTGTACTAGGCCGTCTAGTTCGTTCTCTAGACCAACAAAGATACCGAAGTCAGTGATAGTCTTGATTGAACCAGAAACCTTGTCGTTAGTTGCATACTGTTCAGAGAATGCAGTCCAAGGATTAATAGTACACTGCTTGATGCCTAGAGAAATACGACGACGCTCTTCATCAACATCTAAGATCATAACTTCTAGAGATTCACCGATCTGTACAACTTTAGATGGGTGGATGTTCTTGTTAGTCCAAGACATTTCTGAAACGTGAACAAGACCTTCAACACCATCTTCGATTGAAGCGAAGCAGCCGTAATCAGTAAGGTTAGTGATCTTAGCTTGTACTTTAGAGCCAGCAGGGTAACGGTTCTTGATAGCTTCCCACGGATCTTCAGAAAGTTGCTTAAGTCCTAGTGAGATACGACCAGAATCTTTGTCAAACTTAATGATTTTAACTGAGATTTCATCACCTGGGTTAAGCATTTCGCTCGGGTGAGAGATGCGCTTCCAAGCCATATCAGTGATATGTAGAAGGCCGTCAACACCGCCAAGATCGATGAACGCACCGTAGTTAGTAAGGTTCTTAACGAAACCTTTAGCCGTCTGGCCTTCTTCTAGAGAAGCTAGGATTTCATCGCGTTGTGCGCTGTTTGCTTCTTGAAGCACGGCACGGCGAGAAACAACGATGTTGTTGCGTTTAGGATCAAGCTTGATTAGTTTGAAGTCTAGCTCTTGTCCTTCTAAATGATCAACGTCACGTACTGGGCGTACATCTACCAATGAACCTGGTAGGAAGCCTTGAATGTTGTTAACGTTAACAGTGAAACCACCTTTAACTTTACCGTTGATGAAACCTTGTACAGTTTCTTCAGCGTCAAATTTAGCTTGTAATACATCCCAAGCTTCAGCGCGTTTCGCTTTTTCACGTGAAAGTTTAGTCTCACCGAATCCGTCTTCAACAGATTCTAGAGATACTTTAACGCTATCACCGATTGAAATTTCTAGTTCGCCAGCATCGTTGATGAACTGAATACGTGGGATAACAGCTTCAGACTTAAGTCCAGCGTGTACAGTAACCCAGTCGCTATCGATGTCAACAACTTCACCAGTCACTAAAGTACCTGGTTTCATATCGAGTGTCAGAAGAGATTCTTCAAACATGTCAGCAAAGCTTTCGCTCATGAAAATGTCCTATTTTTGGGCCGCGGCTCCCACCGATTAATTAAAAGGTGAAGAGAAACCGAGCACATAACCTGTATCACCAGCGACACAGGGTCAGATTATAAGGAAAACTAGATACTTGTAAGTGCTGCATTACGTCAGTACTAAAGGCTGGTAAACCTAGTATTTCCTAGAATTAAGAGCGCGCATTATACAGGATTATTAGTGCTGTGCAAAGCTAAGTGTGCGAACAATCCATTTAAGTTGGTAGGGACTGTTCTCCCTAATACTCTATATTCACTCGTGAAGTAGGTGATTTTAGTGGCTTCGAAAGTTAAATGATTCCTCTATGAAGTGCTGAATTAAATTGTTGATGGCTTAGGTGTATTGAATCGAAATATTAATCAGTGGTCTTTCGGTCCTCGTTTAGCGCTTACACTGGAATCTTTGACGTTTTGGAAAACCACTGTTGTGCGATAGCATTTGATTTTGACACGATATGATTTTACGCACACAAGGTAGCAAGATAGTGGCGCTTATGTTGGCCACTATCTTATCTAGGGAGGATAGCTTGGATTGGAGTTAAGATGCTTCAGGAATATTTTTATCCAGTTGAGCGCGCAAGGTATTTTGGCAAGGCGTGATCACAGAATCTAAATCTTTCTTGAGGCGGCTTGGTAGTGGTAGGGAAGCTTTAGTGCGAAACTTACTGGCGACAAGGTCAAACTCACGGGAATTATTCGCGGCAAGTACGATGCCATCACCGACGCAAAAAGAATAGCCGGGTAAAAACTCTATGGCTATTTTTGCGCGTTGCTCTTTAGTGACCGTTAGACGATTACGGTTTATGTAGGCTTGATATTCAAGTGCGCTAGCCGCAGCCATTATTTCAATTTGTACTGTACTGAAGCGTTCGGCATCCTCAGATTCTAATAAAAAGGCTTTAACTTGGCGTTCGATATCGGCCATTTCGTCTTCAACCCGTTTAGGGGCAAATCGCTCGTTGGTGGTTTTATATTCTTCAAGTTTAGTCACTGTCTGATTCAAGCTATTAATCTGCTCTTTTAAACGAATGATTTCAATGCTGAGTTTGACGTTTTCGCGCTGCAGTGATCTCACTACTTTTCGCGAAGGTTTCACTTTGGTATCTATGGTAGGGGCCAATTCTTCTGCAGCATCGGCTTTCTCTTCGTCTGTTTTATAGGCATCGCCAACAAGCACGTCGCCAGCACTTTCTAAGCTTTTGGTGTTCGCATCAGTTTGTGCCTGTAATTTTAAGTAAGCGAAGTAGCCCCCGCCGCCCAAAAGGGCGACGACAACGACAGCAATGATAATAATTAATGGTTTTTTCTTTGCGCTCATAGGGCTTAACTTTTAGGCTGTAATAGTGTTTTGTAGTCAATCAGGATGCGTACGCTTTCATCGAGAATCGCTTTAGTAGACGGGTCAATAGGTCTACCTAAGTCATCTTTTTCCAGCACGTCTTCTAATTCGTCTAGGGAAGAAATGGTCGGTAAGTTATTAGCCATACGTCTTTCGTTTTCAGCATCGACTAACCATTTTTTCTCGGCGGCCAAATTGGTTTTATACAAGGTCTTGTTCAAAGATATTGTGGTGTTTTCTTTTTGTTTGGAGTTGTAGCTTATCTTTGAGACCATGTGCTTAAAGTCGGGCTGCTTTTGCACACGTCCTTTATTTAAATGGCGTATGTTTTGATAAAACCCCGATAAATCTAGACCGTTGAAGCCTTTCACGGCGTGTACTGTATCCCATGGAAGTGCATGATCCAGCGCGCTTTCACCGTATTCGCTGGTATCGAGTAGCGCAGGTAGGGAAATATCGGGCATCACTCCTTTGTTTTGCGTACTTTCACCTGAGATGCGGTAAAATTTCGCATGGGTTAGTTTAAGTTGACCGTGATTAAGCGGCGATAGTGTTTGCACTGTGCCTTTGCCGAAGGTTTGGTTGCCTATGATGATGCCTCGGCTATAGTCTTGGATTGCCCCGGCAAATATCTCGGATGCTGAAGCGCTTTGGCGATTGACGATCACTCCTAGTGGTCCGCGATAGGTGATTTTATCGTCTCTGTCATAGAGTGGGCCTACACTGCCATTTGCATACTTAATTTGTACTGTTGGGCCGTAGCGGAAAAACAACCCGGCTAGTGCGCTGGCTTCTTGTAGAGCGCCGCCGCCGTTATTACGCAAGTCAATCAAGAGGCCGTCAATTTTTTCCTTTTTTAGCTCTTCTATCAGCTTTTTAACATCGCGAGTGGTGCTCTTGTAATTTTTATCGCCTTTTTGTAGTGCGGCGAAATCGATATAAAAAGTGGGGATCTCAATAACACCGATTTTATAGTTTTTACCATCAACGGTAGTTTTAACAATTTTCTTTTGCGCGGCTTGTTCTTCCAGCTTGACTTTGTCTCTAGTGATCAGAATCGTTTTACGCTCTTGTGCCTTACTGTCAGCACTGATGACTTCGAGTTTTACAACGGTGCCTTTTTCGCCGCGTATTTTTTGTACCACATCATCTAAACGCCAGCCAATAATATCTTCTACCTGACTGTTTGCCCCTTGTCCGACGCCCACTATTTTGTCTTTTGCTTTCAGCTTGCCTGTTTTGTCAGCGGGGCCCGAAGGAATCAGTCTGACAATTTGAGTGAATTCATCTTCGTTTTGTAATACTGCACCAATCCCCTGTAGAGATAAGCTCATATTAATTTTAAAATTCTCGGAACTGCGCGGTGAGAAATAAGCAGTATGCGGATCATAGAGTCTGGTTAAGTTGTTGACATAAATTTGAAAAACATCTTCACTGTTGGTCTGTTGCACACGCGATAGTTGATTTTGGTAGCGCTTGACCAGTTTCTCTTTTGCTTCCTTATTCGTTTCTTGCTCAAGGGTTAAGCTTAAAATCGAGCTTTTGAGGCGTTTACGCCACAAATCGTTCATATCTCTTTTAGTCAGTATCCACTTAGAATCTTTGCGGTTGGTTTCGAAATCTTCATTAAGGGAAAAATCAAATTTTTGGGTGGATTGTAAGCGGTTGATCGCAAAGTTAACGCGCTCGATAATACGCTGCTGGAGTCGGTTGTATATCAAGAAACCGCTATCAACACTGTTATCTTTGATTTCATTATCTAAATTGCGTCTTAATGATTCAAATTCTTTGATATCTGCCCGGTAAAAATAGCTGCGAGAGGGGTCTAAAGATTTAATATAGCTATCGAGTAAGTTGCTCGATAGCGAATCGTTGATCGCAATTTTGTTGTAATGTCTTTTACTTAGCGAGCTAACAATTTCTTTGATGGTGGACGAGTGGATTTCTTTTGCACTTAATGTGGATACCTCAGCGCCGCTATTTGCTTGGCTTATTAAAGGCAGAAATAATAAAGGTGTAATCGCAAACTTAATATATTTATTCATAAATGCTTCTTCTGAATTAGAATTTCACTGTATAGGATAAAAAATATTTTTTTAGAGATAGTATGTACAGGTTAGTTCCCGGGGGATATTTATAAATTCAGTGTAGCGACACCAGCCAGTATTGTAAAATGCTTCGGCTCTATATCTGGAAAATAGTTGCTGTGGGCAAAATATGAATGATTATAATATATTAGAGGAGGTCTCAGTATCATCACTGCACTGGATAATACGCGGTTAAAAATCGGTTAAAAAACCAATAAGTGGGCAAGATGGTGCTCATTTAGAGAAGTAACTCCCATTAAAAAGGGGCGCTGAACCCGCTATTGCGCCGATTATTTAGGAAACTCTTCGCGCTAGCTAAAGCTGTTGTGCCCATAAATTGTGGCATATTAGCTACGATTTACGATTTACGATTTACGATTTACGATTTCGATTTACGCTTGATGTAGCGAATATTAGTTAAAGTATTCCTCGTGGTTTATCCAGGAGTTCAGGGGTGTGCTCACCGTCCCCTAAGCACCAAGGGCCTCTGTCATTGATTTATATTTAATCTTGAGGGCTTTGCTCTGGCTATTATTTTTTGCCGCTTCATAATACTTTCAAACTTAAAATATTTGGAGATGATGTTGGTTTTTATGTGGCGTTCTAGAAAAGTAGTTAACCGGCTCATGGGCCAATCATTGGCTATCTCCGCGTTGCTTTTGGCTGTTGCTGGTTGTGGAGAATCAAAAGAACAACAGGCATTCAGAGCAGAGCTTGTCGATAAAGCATTGAATGATGAAAACAGTCAACGTTCGCAAGCGTTTTTAAAGAAAAATAAGCAGCGCCAAGGTGTCGTGACCACTAAGACAGGCTTACAATATCTAATTGTTAAAAGCGGCAGTGGCGATCACCCGAGTATTCAAGATAAAGTAAGGGTTCACTATGAAGGAAAACTCATAAATGGCGAACTTTTTGATAGCTCTTATCAGCGGGGTGACAGCTCTGTTTTTCCGCTAAAAGAAGTTATTACAGGGTGGCGTCAGGCGCTTTTGAAAATGAAAGTTGGTGATCACTGGCAGATATATTTACCCTCCAAACTCGCCTATGGGGCGAGAAGTCCCTCAGAGCAAATAGCGGCGAATTCTGCGCTGGTATTCGATATTAAATTATTGGAAATTATAGGTAGTCAAAGTGAATAAAGATCAGACAATAGAGCAGTTAAGCGCTTTTATAAAAGCGGCGGTTACGCCATACCACTGCGTACAAACAATGTCATCAATGTTGGCGGCGGCAGGGTTTGTCTTTTTAAATGAGAAGGATCACTGGGATCTCGTTAAAGGCGGAAAATATTATACAACTCGTAATGGTTCAAGCATCGTTGCCTGGCAAATGCCGACTGAGCGAGATGTGGAGGAGAGCGGTTTCAGAATGATCGGTGCTCACACGGATTCACCTTGCTTGAAGGTTAAACCCAACCCGGAAATTATTAGCAATGGCTATTTGCAACTGGGGGTGCAAATTTATGGTGGTGCCTTGCTTAGTCCTTGGTTTGATAGAGATTTGTCATTAGCTGGGCGTGTCAGTTATCGGGATGCTAAAGGCGCTATTCAGTCTTCTTTAATCAATTTTGAAAAAGCCATTGCGATCGTGCCAAGTTTAGCGATCCACTTAAATCGTGAGGCGAACAGTGGCTTTAAAATTAATCCACAGACGATGGTCACCCCGATTATTGGTCAAGTGGCGAAAAGCCGTGAGCAGGATTTTAATTTCAGAGAAATGCTGGCTAAAAAACTCTCGCAAGAGGGGGTTGAATGTGCAGAGTTACTTGATTTTGATTTGAGCTTTTATGATGTACAAACACCTGCCACTGTCGGTTTTGATGACGAATTTTTTGCATCCGCAAGACTAGACAACTTATTGAGTTGTTTTATGGGCTTGCAAAGCCTGCTGAGCACGACCTCTAAAGAAGGTGTGCTGTTAGTGTGCAATGATCACGAAGAAGTGGGTAGCGTGTCAGCTGAAGGTGCACAAGGACCTATGTTAGAACAAGTTCTGACAAGGCTGTGCGAGTCAAGAGTAAGCCTGACAAGAATGATTGCTAACTCTATGTTGATTTCTGCAGATAATGCCCATGGTATACATCCAAACTTTAGCGATAAGCACGATGCTAAGCACGGACCGCTACTTAATGCAGGCCCTGTGATTAAAGTGAATGCCAATCAGCGGTATGCAACCAATGATTTCACCAGTGCTATGTTCAAAGAGTTCGCCAGGGAAGTAGGGGCACAGGTACAGACCTTTGTGGTGCGCTCAGACATGGGATGCGGCAGTACTATTGGGCCGATAACGGCGTCCCAGCTTGGGGTTAAAACAATTGATATCGGTGCTCCGCAATTTGCCATGCACTCAATCCGCGAATTAGCAGGTTGCGATGATGTACTCAAAACCATTGAAATTTTAAAATGTTTTGTACAACAGCAAAGCGTGTGATGGTTTTTTGCATTATAAGTTATTACAAAGCAACGGTGTAAAAAGATGGGAAGGTATTGGATTAAGACCGCAGAAGAGTACCAGTAGTTAGATCTTGCTTCTATCAAATGGCGTGATTAGGCGAAATAGGTTGGCTATTTTGCTTGTCGCTTGAGTGTTTAGTGTCGGTGGTTTTATAGGCCTGAGGGCTGGCCATAAAGACTTCCCATACGCCTAGAACACAGTGCATATAAGTTTCGCAGTCTTGGCATTTGAATATTTGACTGCCAGTGACTTCGCTGAGCAAAATCAGCTTAGAATGGGTATTGGAAGAGTTCAGCAACTTCTGGCAAGCATTACAGCAATTGTTCATTGATTTTGTCTCTGGAGGGTGACGGTTAGTCAGGCAATTTATTCAACATCACCCTCAATATAGGTCTTATCTAAACGGACGTGGATAGGTTATATTCCTAAATCATATTGAGATGATTTGCAGGGTGAGATCGAGGATCAATAAGCTTGCCGCGGCTATAGCCATGATATTTAGATCTGTGGTGAAAATATAAAATATATCAATTAGATAACTTTGCTGTTGGCGTGCTTTTAGGGCTGTGCAGTGCGTTGCAATAGACACTGAGAGAAATGACTAAATTGATAGCTTATAGCGGGACGGGGGTCTTTTGTAAGCTATTTTTTGAATATTGCTGTGCGTTGCCATACTACGGCGATTGAGGCTGATAAGTGCATTGCAGTTCTTGGGAGAGTCAATCGATGACATTTTGCAGGCAAGCTGAATTCTTGTTGATAAAGGCAAGTTCATATCAATATAGATGAACTTGCCTTTGGCTGTTATCTCATTGTGTTTAATAAAGTGCTGGCGCCGTTATTTGATATGCGCTGATTTTTGCAAGAAAGTCTGTTTCGCTCTATTCCAAACCCCTGCTTCAATGTTGTCGATTGTTTTCAGTGTCGGCATTAACTGGTTGCAGAAGTCTTCACTGCTCTCTTTAGGTAGTAGTGAAGGGAGGTGATCAATAGCGACCAAACTAACATCACCACTGTTCTCAAGTATTATGCTGGGAGAATTGAAGTGAGTGCATTGGGTGTAGATAGGAAGAGGATTGTAATCGCCAAATGGATCACAACTAACATCGCAAATGACTTCTAGAGATCCGCTCTTTTTAGCTAGCATTTGTGGAGTGATAAAAGGTGGGATTTTCTTTTGGATAAAAACACAGTTAACAAAAATATTGTGATCCAATATCTCTTCAAAAGGGCCGCCTTTGGCGGTTTCTGCTGCATCCCATGGTGTAACTGCAACGCCTAAAGCATTTGCTAGATCTAATGCCCCAGAGCCACAGCGGCCTTTAGCCCCAATGATGATGATGCTAGGTTTTCCTGATAATTCAGATAATTGTGTCTTTAATGAGTCGATTAATACTGCTCTATCGGGGTACGAGCTAAGTGCTCCCAGCGTTTCGCCTTTTTGCTTAGCTATCCAAGTCATAATGGCGACTGCGCAGCCGCTGTAGCCAGCCCAATAGCCAAAAGCTGCGACCCGTCTTTGGTTTTCATCCACCAAAAACTCGATGTCGTACAATGTACCACCGCCTCGAGTAAATCTGCCTAGCACTCTTTCCCAGCCAAGTTGCTCTTTGTATGCATGTGCAAATTGAATGTGTTGGTGGCTTAGAGGAAAAGTTTCCTCTTCGGTGAATTCTTTTAGGCCAAAAATGATCGCATCACTGGGGGCATCTGTTTGCCAACTGTGTGCTGGGCGAATTTGGCAACCCGCTTCACGATAGCTTTCAATATTAAAGATTCTTTGAGGGCAGTGCTCAACAGTAATTTGAAAGCCTGCTTCTAGTAGTTGTTTGGCATGCGACGGCGGAAGCGCTGTGCGTTCTTCCATCGGTTTTGTCTCGGCGCGTAACCAGAGGTGAACTGACATGTAAGTACCTGTTATTTTTAAAAAGATGAATGAGTCGAAAGCTAATTCATCAGGGTTAAATCCCGCAATTGACTATTCGGGTAGTGGATCATTTTGAGCAGCATATATAGCTCTAGATACACTGTCTAGCCCTAGTATTTTTTAGGTGAAATAAATGGCTAAAAGCTAATGGCCGTTGAGTCTTTAAGGTTATTCATGGCTTGTTTATTGCTAATAAAACGCGCAAACAACAAAAAACATCAAAATTGCACAGAAATAACGCATGTAGCAGGTGTAACCCTGGTGCGTTAGGTTTTTTTGTGTGATTTTGGTGCAATATGAGGAGTAAGAATGGAAAATTTAATCGCAACGATAGATCACTTATCGCAAAGTAGTAGTACTTTTTTTATCTTGTTTGGTGCCATGATGGTTTTTGCTATGCATGCAGGATTTGCCTTTTTAGAGGTAGGTACCGTACGCTATAAAAACCAAGTGAATGCCCTAGTCAAAATCATGACAGATTTTGCTTTTTCTGCACTGGCATACTTATTTGTTGGCTACTGGATAGCCTATGGAATTACTTTTTTTAGTGATGCTCAAACCTTATCGCAGGCAAGCGGTTACGCGTTGGTAAAATTCTTTTTCTTAATGACCTTTGCTGCGGCCATCCCCGCGATTATCTCTGGCGGCATCGCTGAAAGGGCAAAATTTTGGCCCGCACTGATCGCCGGCTCCCTCTGCGTTGCCATTGTTTATCCACTGATAGAGGGCATTGTATGGAACGGTAACTGGGGTATACAAACTTGGTTCGAAGTCAACTTAGGTGCACCTTTTCACGACTTCGCTGGGTCCATTGTGGTGCATGGGGTTGGTGGCTGGATAGCGCTCGCGGCTATATTGTTGTTAGGTAATCGAAATGGTCGCTACCGCAAAGGGAAACTGGTGGCATTTCCGCCCTCTAATATCCCATTTTTAGCACTAGGCGCATGGTTGCTTTGCATTGGCTGGTTTGGTTTTAACGTTATATCAGCCCAAACTATCGAAGGTATTTCAGGGTTAGTTGCGATGAATACGTTGCTGGCGATGGTGGGAGGTATTATCACCGCCCTCATCGTTGGTAAAAATGACCCGGGCTTTATTCACAATGGTCCACTGGCAGGATTAGTGGCGGTTTGCGCCGGCTCTGATGTGATGCACCCACTAGGTGCATTAGTCACCGGCGGTGTGGCTGGAGCGTTGTTTGTGTGGTTGTTTGTGTTACAGCAAACGAAATTAAAAATTGATGATGTGCTCGGGGTGTGGCCGTTGCATGGCGTCTGTGGAGTTTGGGGCGGGATTAGTGCCGGTATTTTCGGCCTTGAAGCATTTGGCGGTATGGGCGGCGTTAGCTTTATGGCTCAGTTTGTGGGCAGTTTGCTAAGCGTTATCGTTGCTTTTATTGGCGGGTATATTATCTATCTGGGGCTCAAATTAACCATTGGTCTGCGTTTAACCGATGAAGAGGAGTTTAATGGGGCGGATAAGAGTATCCACAAAATAGAAGCGAGTAGTAAAGAATAGTGATAAAAGGGCGCTTGTATTGCACCGAAATATCCGTTAACTTTAATTAAATCTAAGGAAGCAGCGAACAAGTCCAAGACGCCCCTGGCGCACAGGATTGTTTGTGATTGAGGCAATGGTTACAGGCGGGCTGGTTGCCCGGCGAAGACCATTAACA
>Ga0209292_1002212_pt1 | contig 22571 bp, 13 predicted proteins | sample GOMGulsemesocosm_2_FD_184634 | JGI IMG/M metagenome (GOLD analysis project Ga0209292, IMG submission 184634) | Methane-oxidizing microbial communities from mesocosms in the Gulf of Mexico - GOM9C Gulf of Mexico (SPAdes) (version 2) | ecosystem: Environmental > Aquatic > Marine > Cold seeps... | reverse complement strand
CACCCCTGATGATATAAAAAAAACGGTCACCAAATTAACCTTTAACGTTGAGGCAAAGAATAACCCCGACATCATGGTTAGCAGTGAAACCCGCTTTTATTCCATGTAGTTAAACCGTTTAATAGCTATGTTTTTTAATTGACCGGATGCGGTAATGTTGTTGGTATAAGCCAATTAAGGCCAACAACATTAACCACATCAAACCAAGGTTGCCACCTGATGTTTGATTTTTTTTGTGCTCAGGCTCAGGCACTGGTTCTGGTTCAGGCACAGGTTCTGGGACGTTTTGCGTTAAGGTGCTAACGCCGCCCGGATCAACCACAATGCCATTTGCCAGTCCGTCATCGTCATTCGGGCCACCGTCGCTAATCGTTAACTGCACACACCAATTGCCAACTGCCAAACCTTTAACCCAGCTTGAATCGTTTGGTGGCGGGCATACCCCCTCATTAGCCTGAGAGCTTGACAGAAAATCAGTGTCACTAGTGATAAAATCTCGCCACAAGCCGCCTTGCTCCGTTTCAACATATTTTCGGAACACTGGTTGCTCTGGAATAGGTTTGCTCTGCGGGAACACTATGTGATAACTGCTGCCCGGTGCCAACCCAAAGGCAACGTAATCAAATACGCCACCAATGTTTTCAAAACCATCATCGGGTGGCAGCACGGTATTTTGTGCGGGCACTTGTAGGCCAACAGACTCGGTTGCTAAGGCAACATCACCGCTGCTAATACATACCTCAAATTCTGCTTCAACCAAGTTTGCCTTGCTGGCTTCGTTAGCACCTTGGGCAATATAACAAGGTTGGTCGGTCAACAGTGTCGGCTGGGCAAAAATAGACACATTGGTGGCTATTGTGGCTTGCAGCGAATTAACATCGGTGATCACCGCGACAAAACTGACATTGCCGAGCTTAGTTAGTGTTGGGTCAAAAGCAAATTCATCATGCACGTTTGACAGGTTTTCTAAGCCGCTAATACTTGGCCGCCACTCAATGTCGTAATCTTGAGCGAGCCCTTCCTTTGGTTGCATTTTTACGACAATTAAACCGTTGTCTTGAGCTGCATTGTGAGTTAATTGCTGATCTTGATAAGGCGCTAGTCGTGCCTTAGGAGGCAGCAAAATATCGCTAATAATTGTGGTGTGATTAGCGTTGCTGCCCTGATTAACCGTGTCCACCAGCGTGATAATAAGGGTTTCGTTATTGTCATCGAGACTATCGGCATAACTTGTTACTTCAATAGCCGCCTCACGGCCAGAGCTAAAGGTCACGGTGCCATCAACCGCATCGTGATCGCTCTCATCGCTGGTACCTGTTACCGAGTAGGCCACATCCAAAGGATAGTTTGGCGCATCACCATTAAGATAAACCTTAATATTGACCTTGTTACCCTCTAATAACTTGGCGTCTTTGGCCAGTGTCACCTGTGGGAACACATTAAACTGGCGTAATATCACCTGTTGTTGGTTGTTATTATCAAGCTCCAACCAGCGCACAAAGTGCTTGCCGGGCGCAAAATAATTGCCGACTGAACTTTGCTCGTTAAGCTCTGCCCCATGTTTATCGGTCATGACTGCTGTCAGCGGAACCTCTTTAATGAGGGTTAATAGGCCCGTGGCATTAATATCAATGTGCTCGGTGGTGTAGTGGGTCTCGGTTTTGGTCGAGCTGCTATTACCTGCAACATTCGAACTGCTAATGCTTGCGGCAATGCTATCACTAGCCATGAGCTCAGTAGCAGGAATAAATAGACTGAAACGACCGTCAAAGTCGGCAACTCCGATATAGGATTGGCCATTAAGCTCAACGGTTATTAGATCGCCCGGCGTGAAACCCCCACTGGCTTGTCCGGTAACCTCAACACTTGAATTCGTCAATTGTGCGGTCAATATGCTTTGCTTGTTTAGTGGCGATAGCGCTATTGCGACCACCGGACTTTGCTGATTTATGGTGACCGATAGCGTCGGTGAGTGTGATGATACATCACCACTTCGTTGCTCGGTATAACTTATCTGATGAATACCATCGCTTAAGGGCGATGCGGTGACATTTTCTAAGCCAAGACCAGCACAAACATGGTCGCCAATTGCAGTATTGATGGTCGGCATATCAGAATAAAGAGTAATGACATTAGCAACAAAATGACATTCAACCAAAAACTCCGGCGTGGTATTAGCGGTAATATTATCAAAATTAAAGTCGCCTAAATCAGAAGCCGGTGTTAAATCTGGGGCCAATATTGCTGTGGGAGTACAGTTTTGCCCGGCGTCAGAGATTAACCAATTATTGGCCGAGCTCAAGGTATTACGGGCGTTGCCGCCCTCGCAATAAGTGGTATTGCCCGCGCCAAATTGCACATTGTTTTTTAGGGGTTGGTCAGCAAAGTTAATCAGGGCCGCGTCATAATTAGCGCTGGATAAACTGGTATTGGTTAATAATTGGGTCATGTTGGTAACTTGCGCGATGTTCCAGTTCGACAGGTCAGGGTTGGCAACCGCAGCCCCGTAAAACATCTGGATCATGACCTCGACATTTGAGGTATTCCATTTGCTGACATTTGGCTGAGCCAATACCGCATTTTTAAACATGTAAGCCATAGTGGTTACGGCTGAAGTGTTCCAGTTGGTTGTTTCAGGTGTCGCATTTACGGCCCCATAAAACATATTGTTCATGTGGGTTACGTTAGCCGTGTTCCAGTTGCTGACATCAGGGTTAGCTAATAGCGCCTCTTTAAATAGGAATGCCATATTAGTTACGTTAGCGGTATTCCAATGGGTAGTTATTGGTTGAGCTTTGGCGGCACCTAAGAACATCGCGTACATGTCGGTAACCTTGGCGGTATTCCATTTAGCTGTGTCTGGGGTCGCATTGGCGGAATCCCTAAACATTCCGTGCATCGAGGTGACATTAGTCGTGTCCCACTTATATGTATTGGGAGTGGCGAGTGTGGCTGATCTAAACATGTTTTGCATTGAGGTAACGGCAGTTGTGTTCCAATTACTGGTGTTTGGCATGGCGGCAACCGCGTCGTGGAACATCGCAGTCATCGATGTGATATTCGAGGTGTTCCAGTGAGTTGTATCTGGATTGGCTTGTGCTGCGCCCCTAAACATTTCGTTGAGTGACTCAGCTGCGCTTAAGTTCGGTATATCACTAGCGGGGACTTGCAGGTTAACTGCGCCATAAAAAGCGCCGTCCATGCTGACCCATTGCGTGGTGCCCCATTGATCTAACGATATTATTTTTTCCTTGTCGCCGGAGTTATTGAAATAAACTCTAGGGAAATCACCCTTTATTCGAATGGTGTAAGTGCCAGCACTGCCAAAATCGTGCGTGACACTGCCCGTTTGAATAGTGGCCTCGTCGCTATCTAAATAATCACCGTCATTGTTCCAGTCCACCTGATAGGCATAACCGCTGCCAACTGTTGGAATGGTGATAGAGCTTGAATTGGTATTTGAACCACCAGCATTATCGCTTTGTCATGTCGTGACAAAATCGGCTGCGCTTTTTTGCGAAGACAATGCATCAATGGTGATAACTAGAGCGGGAGAATAACCAGAGGTTTGAGCGCCGTTTGGTCCGGTAGCTGTTTCGGTATAGGTAATATTATGAATGCCGTCACTAAGCGCCGACACTTCGACATTCTCAATGCCCACGCTGCCACAACTGTGACTTGCTATTGCGGTGTGCGCAACAGGGCGATCAGAATACAACATAATTAAATCACCGACACTACGACAGCTGACAGCAAACTCCGGTGTGGTATTGGCAGTAATATCATCACTATGAGATCCGCCCCAATCGGACAGCCTAGTTAAATCTGCCGCTTGATTAAGTGCTGGTGGGCAATTTTCACCAAGGTCGGTAATTGTCCAGTTGTCTGTTGTTATCATGTTGGCACGGGCGCTTTCACCATAACAATAGGCGGTGGTATCGGCGCCAAGCACCACGTTGCTTTGCTTGGTTTGTTGCGAAAAGCTCAATAGAGCGGCATCGTAATTAGCTTGTGTTAGCGCAGAGCTGACCAACATTTCGGTCATGTCAGTGACTTGGCCGATGTTCCAGTTCGCCAGTTCTGGGTTGGCCACGGTAGCGCCATGAAACATCTGCGTCATACTCTCGACTTTAGCGGTGTTCCACTGGCTAACATCTGGCAGTGCCAACACCGCGCTTTTAAACATATGAGCCATAGTGGTTACAGCAGATGTGTCCCAGTGAGTAGTTTGTGGCGTGGCGTTTGCTGCCCCGTAAAACATACTGTCCATTCGGGTGACCACACCGGTATCCCAGTTGCTGACATCAGGGTTAGCCAATAGCGCCTCTTTAAAGAGGAATGTCATGCGCGTGACCTTGCTGGTGTCCCAGTTAGTGGTGATTGGCTGAGCTTTGCTTGCTCGCAAGAACATTGCGTACATGTCGGTGACATTGGCAGTGTTCCAATGGCTAGTGTCTGGGGTCGCGCTGGTGGCATCCCTAAACATGCTATACATCGAATTGACCTTGCTGGTATTCCAATTCGTGGTATTTGGGGTGGCATTAACCGCAGATCTAAACATATCAATCATCGAGGTCACTTCAGCCGTATTCCAACCACTAGTTACAGGGTTTGCTAAGGTCGTGCCCGAAAACATATAAGCCATATCAGTCACCAACGCAGTACTCCAGCTGGTGGTATCTGGCGTGGCGGAAATCGCGTTATTGAACATGCTTTTCATGTTTGTCACGCTAGCGGTATTCCAGTTGCTGGTGTTTGGGGTGGCGAGTGTCGCTGTGTCAAATAGATAGGCCATGTTATTCACTTTGCTGGTGTCCCAGTTGGTGGTGATTGGGTTGGCTTTAGTTGCGTGAAAAAACATGGCGTACATATCGGTGACTTTGCTGGTATTCCAATGGGTGGTATTGGGAGTGGCAGCGCCAGCGTGATAAAACATGGCGTACATATTGGTAACGTTGCTGGTATTCCAGTTGCTGGTATCGGGATTTGCCGCTGTGGCGTGTTGGAACATGGCATTCATTGTTGTGACATTGCTGGTGTCCCAAGCGCTGGAATTAGGTGTTGCTGCGCTAGCCACTTTAAACATTCCTGACATATTTACGATAGAACTTACTTGCCAGTTACTGGTGTCTTGGTTGGCTTGTGCTGCACCATGAAACATATGATTGGCGTAACGAACTTTCGATAAATCAGGGATGTCGGTGGCAGGAACTTGCAAATTTATCGCGCCATAAAAAGCATGTGCCATGCTCTTCCATTGGCCTGTGCCCCATTGATCAAGCGAGATTATTTTGTCTTTATCGCCGCTGTTATTAAAATAAATAAGCGGGAATGCCCCTTTAATTCTAATTTGATAAGTGCCAGCACTGCCAAAATCATGGGTAATGCTGCCGTTATGAATGGTGGCTTCGTCGCTATCTAAATAATCACCATCGCCATTCCAGTCAACCTGATAGGCGTAACCTGTACCATAAGTTGGAATAGTGATTGAGGTGGAATTTGAGCTGCCGGCATTATCGGTTTGCCATGTTGTAACAAATTCGGTGGCGCTTTTTGATGACGAGTCGGCATCAATAGTCACAGCCAGCGCCGGAGAATTTGGAGAAATGTAACTGCCATTTTGTTCGGTAAAACTGAGCTGGTGGTTACCATCGAACAATGCCGCAGTTTTCACTTTTTCAAGACCAATGCCGGCGCAGACATGCGTTGCAACAAGGGTATTAGTGCTGGGCAAGTCTGAGTAAAACTTAATTGTATTACCCGCCTGTTGGCAGTTCACGGTAAATTCTGGCGTGATATTGGCAGTAATGTTGTCAATATATGAATCGCCTAAGTCAGATAACGCGGTTAAGTCAGGCGCAATGCTAGGGTCGGGCAAGCAGTTGCTGCCAGCATCGGTAATGGCCCAGTTTTTGGTGGTAACCATGTTGGTGCGCGCGGTGTCGCCGTGACAATAAAATATGTTTTCGGCCCCTAATACCACATTTGCGAGTAACGATTGGCCTGAAAAATAGACCAAGGCAGCATCATAATTGGCGCGCGTTAGCCCTGAATGACTCAGCATGCTTGCCATGTCAGAGACTTGTTCAATATTCCACTGTGACATGTCTGGATTTGCTTTGCTGGCACCTAAGAACATTCCGTACATGTCGGTAACTTTGGCGGTGGTCCAATTGCGAGTGTTTGGCGTCGCGCTAGTTGCGTATCTGAACATGGTTCGCATTGAAGTGACGTTTGAGGTGTCCCAATTGCTGATCTGCGGATTAGCCCGTGTTGCGCCATAAAACATCGCTTCAAAGGTGGTCGCTTTAGCGGTATTCCATTGCGTGGTGTCGGGTTGTGCCTGCTCTGCATATAAAAATAGGTATGAAAAATCAGTCACGTTTTTGGTGTCCCAATGGGTTACATTGGGGTTAGCCGCTTTGGCTTGATTAAACATGTCTTTCATTGAAGTAACCGAAGCCGTATTCCACTTGTTAGTGTCGGGGTTAGCGAGGGGTTTTCGGTTTGTGGCTTGGCTAATATGGCGCCATAAAACATATAAGACATGTCGGTAATTGCTGATGTATTCCAAATGGAGGTATTAGGGTTAGCTTTTTCTGCCCCTCGAAACATATAGGATAAGGATTCAACTTGACTCAGAACTGGGGCGTCGCTCGCCTGAACTTGTAAATTTAAAGCACCGAAAAAAGATTTTTTCATGCTGGTCCATTGTCCTGTACCCCACTGGTCTAGCGAGGTTATCTTTTCTTTATCGCCGCCATTATTAAAATATATCCGCGAAAAAGTGCCTTTAATTCGAATGGTGTAAGTGCCTGCACTGCCAAAGTTATGGGTGATGCTGCCGTTATTTATCGTTGCTTCATCGGGATCTAAAAAGTCGCCATCATTATTCCAATCGACCTGATACGCATACCCTGTGCCGGAGGTCGGAATGGTGATTGAGGTATCACCTGAGGTGCCAACATTGTCAGTTTTCCATGTCGTGACAAAGTGGTCGGTACTGGCTGCGCTGGCGCTTGGCGTTATGAAATAAGCAAGAACGCTCAAAAATGTAAAGACAATGGTGCTAAGGCGGTGGTGGCTCATAATTTTCGAATCCTTGAAAATATCGGGCAGATAGTGTGAAAAGCCCGCTCATCATCCTGATGGCTTACTGCAGAAGTTTAACTAAGATTAAACTATTAATTAATAATCATAAGGCAAATAGGGTTAAAAATACACCACCATCTCACTGATTGGTTGTTGTTACATTGCTTAGCTAATAGTCACTGGTGGCGTGGTTGTTTTCGTAGGGCTGATGTTTGTGTTGGTCAAAAAATGTTAGAACTTTGTGGTTATTTGTACAGATTTGTAGTATTTAAGTGTTAGTTATGTTGTTTAATATCATGGATGAGTTCCTCAATCGCAAACGCCCTTGCCCCGCTCCCGCTGATTAATATCAATCGGCTTTATATGTAGCGCACTGAAAATAACATAGAAATTAAGCGTATGCTGCCATCTAAAGCCGCCACGCTTAGTGTCGCCTGATGCATTTTTTGTAACTGGCTATCGCTTCTTAAACCATGATAACAGCAGGACATATAATGATTTTAAAATATCAGCTTGGCTTTAAAAATAAGCTGCGGATGGTGATAATTTTAGCCTTGGTTGGCTTCACTGTGCTTAGTGGTATTTCATTTAACACCCTTCAGGTCTTAAGCGCTGCGTCGCAGCGGGTCGATACAATCAATAATAACGCTAACCTGTTGCAAGATTTGCAATTGCAGGTCTTGCATCTCAACAACAAAGTTGACGAAACAGCGCTGGGGCAGTTATTGCCTAAATTTGACAGTCAGTTGCAGTTATTACAGAGCGAATTAACGGGTTCTGAAGCTGAGGTGATCGCACATATTCATCATTCATTGCAAGGCTGGGTTAAATATAAACAGCAGTGGCTGCAAGAAAGAGAGCAGCTTGGCATTGCCGCAGATCAGGGTTATCGCAATAGTTTAGCGATTAGTATGGAGGCGGTGAAAAGTTCGATGTTTTCGACATTCGCCCCTTTTTGGCAAACCTTTGAGCATAGTGTTAACGCACTTAACGAGCAGCGCGGTCAAGAGCAGCATCAACAAGCATTAGCGGCGTTAGACGCGTTTGAGCAGCACACAATAAAACTGTCGTTTGACGATTATTATGGTGAAAAAGTCATTGAAGTTAAGGCAACGCTTGAAATGTTAGCAACATCAATCTTCGCATTGGCTGATCAAGCGAGCAATGCTGAGCTTGCTTACGATTCGCTAGCGACGGGCATTGAAAGTTCTAATGCTTATCTTCAGCAGCAGTTATTGCAAGCACAAACCAAGGCGATGGCGGCCAATGAACAGGCTAAGTTGTTAATTTTGGGCGTGTGCATTGGTGTTGCGTTGCTGGTGGTTGGCTTTTTAATCCGCATTAGCCATGACGTGGTATCGACCTTAGAAAATATGTCGCAGGTATTATACAAACTAGCCGATGGTGATTTAACCCAGCGACTAGCGGTTAATGAAGTACGCAATGACGAACTCGACAAGGTGGGCATGGCGGTAAATAAAATGACCGCGTCGCTCAGTCAGGTTCTGACGCGAGTGACCGACAGCAGTCAAACCCTAGATCAGGGGGCTTCAGACTTGTCTAATAATTTGACTGAAATGGTCAATAACAACTTAGAAACCGACAAGCAGGCAATGTCGATGGCCGCAGCAACCGAACAAATTAGCTGTACCATCCGTGATATGTCACAAGCTATCGATGCCGCGCATCAACAAGCACAGCAAGCACATTTGTCAGCGGAGCAGGGCGGCGAGGTTATTAACAGTGCTATCGGCAGTTTGAGCGAGTTAGCGCAAGTATTTGACAAACTCAATCGTCAGGTGGGTGAATTAGAGGTGTCGTCGAAACGGGTTGATGGCGTTATTGAAATGATCAATAGTTTGGCGGGGCAAACGAACCTGCTGGCACTTAATGCGGCGATTGAAGCAGCAAGAGCCGGTGAAGCGGGTCGTGGTTTCTCGGTGGTTGCCGATGAGGTACGTAATCTAGCGGGCAAAACAGTACAGGCAACGCAAGATATTACCGACATTATTGGTGAGATGCAAAATGGTACGCAGGCGTTAATGTTGGCAATGGACGAGGGCAGTGCCCATGTTAAGCAAGGAAGTGAGCTTGGCGATAAAGCCGCTACCGCGGTCGAACAAATTAAATTGTTAGTGCACGATGTAACCGAACGTAATAAAGAATTGTCGGTTAATATTGAAGATGTTTCGGAGTCGACCGCAATGATCGCCAAAAGCATGGACAGTGTCGCCAGTAATGTTTCTGACAATAAGGAACAAAGTCAGGTTATTCAGAGCTATGTTAATGATACCAGTGAGAAATCTACTGAACTGTTAATGATGACCAAGGCGTTTCGCTGTAGTCCGTCAGAGCTAACATAGGCCTGAACTTAGTGGCTGTTGGTACGTAGCTGTTAGCCGCAAGGCTGCTGGCGAGGCACTATGTTAACAATTGCCCTTAAACTGTTCACAGTTTTCGAGGGCATTGTTAGATATTAACCAGTTATTGTGGTAATTTAGCGGCCTTAATTTTTGGAGTTAATTATGATCAACAACCTAGTATTGCGCCGTTTACGTTATGCACTTAATTTACGTGAAACCGATATGGTGAAAATATTCGCTTTTACCGATTACGAGATTAAACCTGCTGCTATCAGCGATTTGTTAAAGAAAGAGCTAGAAGCGGGTTATGTTGAGTGTACCGATGTGGTGCTTGAGCGTTTTCTAGATGGTCTAATTATTCACCGCCGCGGCGTTAGAGAAGGCGCTGGTCCTTATCAGCCAAGCACTGAGACTGTGCGTTTAAATAATAATATTATTTTGAAGAAGCTGCGTATTGCCTTAGAGCTTCACGAAAAAGACATGCTTGAAATCATGAAGATTGCTGACTTTAAGTTTACTAAGTCAGAGTTAGGCGCGTTCTTTAGAAATCGCAGCCACCGCAACTTCAAGCCTTGTGGCGATCAAATGATGCGTAACTTCTTAATGGGTGTGTGTGAAAAGTACCGTCCGGGCGAAGCTAAAAAAGCGTAACAGCTTGATAAGTTAGATACTAAAAAGGCAACCAAATGGTTGCCTTTTTACGTTCACGACTAAAGGGATTTAGGAGGTAGAGCGAAGCACGGAGCCCGAGCCGAGGAGTAATACCAACCTAGCAAAGTATCTGATCATTTTTAATGGCCTAAATAGATGATGACTGCGTTATTTCTTTTCTATGGAGAATAACTACATACGTAAAGAAATGCCTTGCCCTAATCAATTTATACTCATAAAAAAGTAGACCACTTACTTACCTAGATTGGTATAACAGTTAATCTAGCTAAAAAGCTTAACGATTTTTACATTTGTCGATTAACTGCTGTTTTTCCTGCGGCGACAAATAAGCCATTTTCAGGCCGTTGTGCTGCAGTTGCAGTAATTCGCTATCGGTTAGGCCAATCAGTTTAGCCGCTTCGTTATATTCATAGCCAATCTCGATGTCACTAACGCCCGGATCGTCGGTATTTAGCGACACCAGTAGGCCGTGCGCCAAAAATTGTTTAATCGGGTGAGCTTGATAGCTCGCCACTGTGCTGGTTTGAATGTTGCTGGTTGGGCAAGATTCCATGCCAATTTGATGCAGGGCAAGATAGTCCATTAGTTTAGGATCTTCAATTGCCTTAACGCCGTGGCCAATGCGGTTGGCGCCAAGTTTTTCAATGGCATACCAAATAGCTTCGGCACCGGCCGCTTCGCCAGCGTGTGCGGTAATTTGTAAACCACTGTCACGGGCTTGATTAAATTGGTTTAAAAACAAATTGCTCGGAAAACCAAGTTCGTCACCGGCTAAATCAATGGCGACCAATTGGTCTTTTTGCGTTAACAACGCATCAAGTTCAGTTTGACAAGCGTTTACGCCAAAGGTCCGTGACAAAATACCAATTAAGTTAACCTTAACATCAAATGCGGCCTGACCTTGTTTAACGCCTTCAACTACAGCTTCAACCACGCCTTGAGCGTTTAGTTTATGGCTCATCGCCATGTAACCTGGGCTAAAGCGTAATTCAGCGTAGTCGATGCCAGCATTAAACGCGTCTTGTACATTTTCATAAGCGACACGGCGCACAGCATCGTAGTCGCCTAATACGCCGACCATCCAGTCAAGCTTACTTAAAAAAGCCACTAACGATGGCTCTTTTTCAACCACTTGCACATGCGGTTTTAGGTCAATAAGGTTGGTGGCTGGCAGCTTGACATTAAAGGTTTGCGCCAAATCGAGAATGGTTTGCAGCCGAATATTACCGTCGAGGTGGCGGTGAATATCGGTAAGTGGAATGTTTTTATTTATCATTATATTGCCCGGCATCGCTATATTATTAGAACTATTGAAAATAATCAGTAGCTGTTATTTTTTAATCATAGCAACTATTTGACGCCCTTGTTGCTGGTAAGCCCTAAACCTTTGCGCTAGCTCACAAGGTAAATCATCTTCAGCTACTGGTACAAAACTTAAGCGCTGATAAAAATCACTTAAATGACTCAGCGCAAAGGTATAACAAGGAGATTGCTGCTGAACTAACGCGTTAATTAATTGCGAGGCGATGCCCTGCTGACGGTAATTTTCGCTGACATAAACACCGGTTAATAAATGGAATTGATTAGCAATAGGGGCCAGCCGACCAACGGCAATAATGGCGGTTGTTTCATTGTCACGAGCAACCCATACGGTGTCGCCACCACTGGCTTTGCCGCGGGCACCAACTTGTTGGTAGAACTTATTGGCGAGCGGTAATTTAATGGCAGGCAGTTGCTGATAGTTAACCATTAAAATTGTTATCTATGGTGCGAAGTGAGCGAAAAAACAACCCTAAACCGCCAACGGCCAAAACTAAGATAGTAATTAAATCAAACGCAGACATTGGTCGTAAGTGAAAACTAATTGAGGTAATCACTCCAAACAACATCGCACTGATGGAGCCAATGGCTAAAATCCAGCCGAGGTAGTTTTTACCGTTATAAAATATTAGACCAATGCCAAAAATAAAAGGCACCATTACCATGCCTGAGGTAATGCCAACCCGAGAGCCAAACATTGAAAAGCCATAAAGATGTGACCCCATGCCAAAACCAGAAGTGACGGTAATGGCGTTGAGTAATAAATAAAACCCGCTGCACAGCATAATTAGGCCAATAAAAAACTGACCTATGCCGCCCGACGTTCCTCCTGCTCCTTTGCTCATCGCTATATTCCTTCGTTATTTATTTACATATTTATTTAAATAGCGATTTTAGCGTGTTTTGTTATTTGTTATCAATTAAATTAGTCGCAACTATCTTGGGTTAACGCCTGACTAATATTGCTTAATCCTTGTTGCAATAGTGATATTTGGGTGGCGATATTACGCATTGGATTGTCGTCGTCGCCAAGGTTTTGATGGCGGACAAAGTCTTGTTTTATTTGCTGCCATCGTTGCTGTTGTTCACCGTTGAGGGTGCCGCGCAATTCGGCCAGTTTTAGTAAGTTTTCTTCGGCCCCTTTGGTTAAGGTTTGCGCTTCGCCTCGGTAGTGGTCGACTATCACTTGTTCAACCTCAACTTCTGTCATCACGGGTACGACTTTTTCGACCATTTTATTCATGTTGCGGTAACTGCCTTGCAGTCTAAAAGGTGGTTCGGTGCGGTATTTGTCGTCTTGCGCCGCTGAAGCTATGTATTGATCGTTGGCAAGCAATACGGTGGCTTGAATGTGGCGAATACGACTGATCACTGCAACTATTTCATTAACCTCGGCTTGAGAGTAGCCATGTTCTAATTCACCCAGGGATATTTGCTGGCCGTCGGCCATCGCGACCAACTGATAAACATCGGCCATCGAGCGAGTTGCTAGTGGTGCTAAATAACTGTTACTGGTTAGGCTGTTTTCAATAAAGCTTAGTGAAAATTCATGCTCACGCCCACTGAGCGTATCACCAAGGTTATAAATGTCGGCGCGGTTGGCCAGCATGTCGGGAATTTTGAATGCTTCACCTGATTCGGTATACGGGTTGCCAGCCATGGCGACCGCAAATTTTTTGCCGCGTAAATCATAGGTTTTACTTTTTCCTTGCCAGACGCCGTCGATCCGCCGTGAGCCATCACATAATGAAATGAATTTTTGTAAAAACTCAGGGTTAGTGTGCTGAATATCATCGAGGTAGAGCATGACATTGTTGCCCATTTCGAACGCCAGATTTATTTTTTCAATCTCGCGTCTTGCGGTCGAGTTGTTGGCCTGTTCAGGGTCGAGCGACAGTTGGTCGTGACCAATTGAGGGGCAGTTTATTTTGACAAAAACCAACCCAAGCTTACTGGCAATATATTCAATTAGCGTCGTTTTACCATAACCTGGTGGTGATATTAGCAATAACATGCCCATTAAATCGCTGCGTTTGTTTGCCCCCGCTGCGCCAATTTGTTTGGCGAGGTTGGCACCGATAATTGGGAAGTAAACATCATTAATTAGCTTATTTCGCACAAATGAAGACAGTGCTTGTGCCTTGAATTCGTCAAGGTTAAGTCGTTCACGCTGGGTGGTTAAGACCTGCTGTTTTTGTTGATGGTAATGATTAAAAGCAGGAACTTGGTTGGCGATATATAACCTAAGGCGAGTGACAAATTCTTGATAATGTAGCGTCAACTGACGATCAACAATACGGCTATGCTGGCTCAGTAAACTGGTAATTGTCGCATCAGTCGCGACGGCTGATTGGTAATAATCACCCGCAAAAGTTAGCTGGGTTGCCGCTTCAATTAATGAATCGATTGGCTGCTCTTGGTTGGCATTAAAGGCCTGTAGCCACGCATAATTGAGTTGATACTGCTGCTCGGGTGATTCACAGGCTGCTAATGCTGAGGTCAGTTGTTTGTCGATTTTTTTCGCATTAATTTGTTGCTTAAATGACTCGACCAATTGCGCGGATGCGGTTTTCAAAACGTAACTTATCTTGCCGTCGCCCCATTGGTTAATGAGATATTCGGCGGCCAACGTCGGATCGGCGGCTAACCACGGTTGCTGCTCGATTAATTGTTGCAGTTTGTCACTTAATTGCTTGGTTAATTGGGCACGAAGCTCGCTAACACCAAAGGTTTGTTCCATTAGGTGTAAATTATGACAGCGACACGCAAGATCTGCTCGTTGCTGGTCATTGAGCATGTTGTGGCTATAAACAACGGCTAGGCGTCGCTCGTTTTGATCGTAAGCCAATAATCCGACTTGCTGACGCAAGGTCAGTAGCTCACTTAAAATGAGCGCGGCATCAGCGTCGTGCACGCCTTTGTCGTAACCTTCTTGATAACGTGGCTCGGCAAATTTTTGCACTAACTTAATTAGGGTGCCGTCTTCATTTGCTTGTTGCAGCTTGCTTATAGCGGCAGTGCCGCCTTGCTCGCTACTAAACAGTAATTGTGCTGCTAAGAATTCGGCGCGACTAATGTCTGGGCATTCAGATATAAGGTTTTGTTGCCATAGGTGTTCGGTGCCTGCAAATAGTTCGGGTGCTAGCGATTCAAAATATTCACTGCCACTAATATGGAGTAACATTTGTTGATCGCGTGGCAGTAGCGTTAGTTCTAGCGATTTTTTATTGACGGTAAATTGGTGGTTACCAATTTTGACTAAGCTGCCATCACTGCTGTAAATGTCGAGCTTGTCGCGCAGCGCTCTAATGCCTTGCTCTTTGGCGCTTTTTAATTGCGCCTCAATGTCGTCGGCACGCACGTTGTCATCGAGATCGCGTAATTGCTCTATTAATTGTCGTAACTTGCTAACCATAGGATCGGCGGCAAAATAACTGTTGAGCTTGTCTTGATCTTTAAAGCCTTGCTGACGGCGTTTAACACCGGTCAGGATCCGCTCGGCTGCGGTCATTAAATTTAGGCAGCGGCGTTGGCGGTTGTCTAATAGTTGCTGTTTGTGCTGCTCGAAACTGTCATAAATTTCGTCACGTTTTTCGAGAATTTCACTGTGAAAATTATCAAATTCGCTAAATTGGCTTTCGAGCTCTTCAAGTTGAATTAATAGTGATGATAGCTGCTGATCACACTCTTGCGGGGTGTCGCTGGCATTAAGCGCGCTGGTAACACTTTGGTTTAATAGTTTAAAGCGGGCGCCAAATTCAGCGCGGGCTTCTTCTGCGCCAACACCTTTAGCCGCTAAATCTGCGGTGGCTTTAATGCGGTTAACTTGGCTAAACACCGCCGAAATATCTTCAAGAATTTTGGTGCGTTGGCGGCTGTCACTAATGTCGAGTGACAGCATGGTGTGGTTGAGTAAATCAAGCCCAGTGCTTAACTCGACAATGCTGGCTGTAATAGGGGCTAGCTCGGTTGCTGACTCAGCTTGAGTTATTTGCTGTTCGAGTGCCTCTAGTTGCTGATGATAGGGCTGGAAAGCATGATCTTGTTGTAAAAAATCGGCAGTCAGTTGACTAATGTTTTGGCTTAATTGTTCAACTTGCTGTGCCATGCTCTCGATCTGGCCCAGATCAATATAGCGTAATTCTTGATGGCTAATTAAATGGCCTTTAAAGGCGGACAACTGCGCCAGCGCATCAACAAATTGCAATGCTTGATCAAAATTTGGCTGCGAAAGCTGCTCATTTAATTGTTGGCATTGCTCAAGATCTTGCGCCAATACGGTGTCGGAGCGCTGTTTGATGCTCGCGACTTTTTCAAACTCGTCTAATACCAACTCTGAGGTGGTGACCACTTGTTTTAGTAACTCGTTGAGTTCGCTAAGTTGCTGATCGTCAAGCCAGTGGTATTTGTCACTGAGTTTTTTTGCTTGGGTCACTAGGGTATTAAAATGATCTAAGCTGGCCTGCTGGCTTGTTATCAGTTTGGTGATGCCGTAAATGTCTGAAATGCCACGCACGAGTTCTGGATTGCCAATGGTGCCTAAAAAACTATTGTCGACCGGTTGATTACTGGCGTGTTCTTCACTGCAAAAGGGGGTGTGCCAAATTTGCATCGCATGAACCCGTGATGGCTCTTGTTCGGCACTAAAAATGACCGCGCGACCGTCAAGATAGATACTTTGGCCATGACCATAAATAGGGTTTTGCAGCGTGCGAGTAATTAAGTTATAGCTAAATAACGCATATTGACCTTCGTTTGGCTCGTAAAAAACATAAAGGTAGTCTTCGCCATTAGGCGATTTAACGATGCGGTGCAGTTGCAGATTTTCGGCTTGATCGTCGAAGGTTTTACTCTCACCATTTTGTAAGTAGTAACCGCCGGGAAAAATAATGCCGTGATCTTCAGGCAGTTGAATGCAGGAATGGCCAATGGCGTCTTGGCGCACAACTTGCTGATTACGGCTGTTGAAAATTAAGTAGCGTGACTGTTTTTCGCTATAGGGTTTGATATTTAGTAGTAATAAATCACCGACTTTGGCATAACGAATTTCGGCATCGGCCAGTGATTGATGATGATCGTCGACCGGCTCACTGTAGATGCCGGCGCCAACAGTGGTATTGTTTTCAACTTTGAGGGTGAGGTTGCCATTAAGGGTATCGACAAACAATATGTCATCTAAATTGTAATGAGGATGTGCGCCTTGCACTTGCTGCTCGCGGGTCGCGAGTTGCCACTCAAAGTCGATGCTGTTGGCATGTTTGATATCGCGTTCACCACGGTTATCAATGTATTTAACTTGCTGATTAGCGTCGATGCCCCAACGGAAAACCCTCATGTCAGACAGTCGTTCTCCAATTTGAAACGAGGCAAAAAGCTTATTGCCTTGGCGAAAAACATGGGTTAAAAATGATTTTTTGTAGTAGGTGTAAAGTTCGTTAAAGTCATTAACAAAGTCTGGATCATCGAGAAAACAGCCTTGATGGGGCAAATCAACAATCTCATAACTGTCATCTTGCTGTTTTAACTGGTGCAAACTAAAGACATCACTAACGGTAATGTTGCGTTGCAGGCCCAAGAAAACATTAAAACCAAAGAGAAAGGTATCACCAATGGCGGCGATATCGCGCGCAACACAGTTGTGCTGAGTACGAACCCGTACCCGGGAGCTCACCTTCATTTCAGTTGAACCAAAAGCCTCAACGCGTTGTTGATTGAGTTGGTCTAACTGTTGGTTAAGTTGCTGACCTAAGCCTGTTAAGCGTCGTTGAATTAGCTCAAATGACCCACCTTGGGCGACTGCTTGGTCGACTTGTTTGTCGACCGTTTTATCAACATTGTCGTGATCAGTGGTTTGCTCTGGTGGGATGTTTTCTGTGGTGTCCGTCATGTCTTTGTTTGCTCCAAGCTACAAAATCATTGCCGATAATTAGATTAATACCAATTCCATTAACAAGCTGATCATTTTTCTTCGTTACAAAATAGATCTGTTAAATAATGGAATTGGTATAACCAGTTTGCAAAGAGAGTATTGTACAAACTGGTCTGGCTCGTTACTGGTGGTCGCTATTGTTGGTGGTTGGATTTAGCAATTTAACCAAGGCGTTACGTTGGCTTGCGTCGGCATTGTTGAGGGTTGAGAATAACTGTGACATCGAGATGTTTTTAAGCGTTTCGCTCGATTCATTAGCACTACCAATGACACCTTTTAGGTCTTCAACGAGGTTGCGATCGCCATTTAGGTGATCTTTTAACAGCGCTTGCACCGTATCACTTTCGCTGACGAGAGAATCGAGCGACTTGCCGACGGTAATCGACTTCATGAACTGCTGTAAGAATTCGCCATCACCGCCCATGATGTTGATATTGGCGCTGCTTAGCGCTTCGGCTAGGACGTGCGCTTGCTTGTCGGCGAGTTCAACGCTGGTTGATAGCTCAGCCAGGGTGAGTTCACGCTCTTGACTGAGGCGTAGGCCAAAGGTTTCAAAATCACGTGCCTGATCGTTCATCGAATTAAGCACTTCTTGTTTTTCACGCAGGCCAGTGGCTTCAGCTAGTGACTTTTCTTCAATGCCTTTCGCTTCGGCAATTAAGCGTAATTCAAGGGTTTTAGCCTCGGCTTCACCTTGTTGTTCAAAGGCTTGAGCTTTAGCTTGTGATACTTCAGCTTCTGCTAGGCCAATTCGGCGTTGACCATCGGCTTCTGCTTCAAGTTTTTGTTTTAGTACGACGGCATCAGCAATGCCCTGTTTTTCATTGGCTTTGGCTTGAGCTTCAATAACTTGGGCTTGCGCTAATCCAGCTGAGGCTGTTTCTGCTTGTTCACCTTGGGCTAAAATTTTCTGTGCTTGTGCTTGTTTAGTCGCTGTTTGCAGCTCAGCCTCGGCCATTATTTGAATTTCACGGGCTTTATATTCGCTCGCTTGTTCTTGCGCTTTGGCGGCTTCAATGTCTTTAACCAGTGCTTCTTCGGCTTCTGCTTTTGCGCGAATAATCTGTGCGTCTTTTTCTCGGGTCACTTCAGAGAACGCACGCAAATCTTTGATTAGCTCTTCTTCTTCAGCAACGCCTTTTTCGACCATTATGCGTTCGCGCTGTACTTCGGCAATATTTTTTCGTTCAACTTCTAAGATTTTTTCTTTGTTGATCCGCAACGTTTCAACTTCGCGCTCACGGTCAATTGTTTCAATTTGACGTACTCTAATGACTTTTTCTTCTTCGACCGCAACCACGCGCAGGCGATTTTGCATTGCAATGTCGGTTTCACGCTGTTTGTTTTCTTGCGCTATTTCAATGGCTTGTTCTGTTGTTATTCTGGCTTGCTCAGACTTTTGGCGCTCTTCTTCAATGACTTTGGCGGTTTCTGCTTCTTCTCGCGCTTGAACCGTTGCAACTTCGCGTGCTTGTTTGGCTTTGGCGTCGGCAAGTTGACGTGCTAGCTCAAGGCGTTTTTCGTCGGTTTCGGTATCTTCACGTTGAATACGAATTTCTTGTTGGCGTTTTAATTCATTGGTCTGAACATTCTGTTCCGCGGTTAATTCAGTAATACGGCGAATACCTTCGGCGTCCATGATGTTGTTGGGATCAAGATCGGTAATTGAGGTTTGCTCTAGAAAATCAATCGCGACATCTTCTAGTACGTAACCCGATAAATCTTGACCAATGATCTGTTTTATTTTGTCTCTAAATTCATCGCGTTGGGTAAACAGATCAACAAAATCAAGCTGTTTACCAACGGTTTTTAGTGCTTCAGAGAACTTCGCTTCAAACAATTCTTGTAATGTTTCTGGGTAAGATGAACGCTCACAACCTACCTGTTTGGCAACACGTAAAATATCTTCTTTGGTTTCGTTAACGCGAATATAGAAGGTAATGATGATGTCGGCACGAATGTTGTCTTTACAGATAAGGCCTGAACGACCTTCACGCTCAAGTACCATGCGTTTGGTCGAGATATCCATTACTTCTTTTTTGTGAATAATTGGAATAACCATGCCGCCAGTGGTGCTGATGTCTGGTTCTTTACCCAATTTGTTAATAATCAGCGCTTGGCCTTGATCAACCTTGTTATAAAACTTGGCTACCATCATTAAGAATGCAAAAAGTATGATGACGCCGGCGCCAATCGCGATAAATAGAGGTTCTGTGAGTATGTCCATTTCCATAGGTTTGTCCTTTTAAAACAAAGTGTGCCAGCACCAAAATATTGGTGATGAATTTTAATTATTCGGTTTGAAACCGATTATTGCGGGTAAGGAGTGACGATGTAGCTGTGACTCGCAGCGTTGTAATCAATGACTAGCGCTTTGTCACCGAGTTTAAATTGATGGTGTGGGTCACAGCGAACATCAACCAATAATTCGGCCCCAGCATTGATAATGCGGGCTTGGCCAAATTGATGATCGACGCGTGAAGTAGCGATAGTGGCTTCTTGACCCACTAATTGGTTAGAGCGTACGGCTTCAGCACCGGTGAACATGCCACGCATTGGTCTGATTATTACGGCGGTTATTGGTAGGGATATAAAGAAAATTACGACCATAGTGGCGGCGCCAGCGAGGTAATAAATCAGACCTTCAGGAAGAAATGTCAGCAGGTAGTATTGGCAGTAAAAGCTGATTAGCCAACATATAAGCACGATAATGCTAAAAATTAAGCTAAATGGGATACCCGTTAAACCAAAGGTCAGAAAAAAACTAGCGAGGCCACCAATGTCGGTGTCTGCATCGACATCAAGATCAGCGTCAATGTCTGGTGCTAGGTCTAAATCAATCATGCCAAGCAGGCCGATTAACCAATACACCATTAAAATACCTAAGGCGATTGAAAAAATTAGGGTAGGGAAAGTCGCAGAAACTGCAAAAACATGATCCATTGTTGGTCCTTTAACGAACAGCTGTGCCTAACGTTTTTTAGGCCACATTCCGTGTGTCAGTTATTTACTATAGGGCAATTTAAAAATTTGTTCGATTTATTTGACGTTTTTGTCGATGTTTTTTTACCCAACTTTTAATTGTGGTTAATTGGCGATTTTACTAACGGTTTGATCACAATTGTCGGCCAAGCGCTATGTTGTCTTATCTGCAGCGGGTATAATGAATAATTAACTCTCTGTTGCTTGGACTTCTAAAATGAATAATGACGGTAATTACCAAAATAACCCGCTGCACGGCGTTGGTTTACAAGCGATGCTGATTGAGCTTGTCGATCAATATGGCTTTGAGCTGCTGTTCGCTTACTTAAATATCAATTGTTTTAAAAACAAACCAAGCATTGAGTCTGCTAATAAGTTTTTAAAGAAAACGGTGTGGGCGCGTGAAAAAGTAGAAGCGTTTTATTTGTATCAATTTAAAAGCTTGCCTCGCGCCTCTGATTCACAGTTTGAATTGCCACCGCGTGATAGAACAATACCGCTTAACCAAGAAACTGGTGCGCCTGCCGAATTAAGCTTGGAAGATGCTGCGCAGCAGCAACAAGAACGAGAAAGCAAAGCGGCGATGTTTGAACGCGGCGGGCGTTCTTCGCGCCCTAACTCACGTCCAAGTTCTGGTTCAAGCTCTGGTTCTCACTCAAGGCCAAGCAGACCGTCGAATCGTTCTGAGGCACCTGCCGCACCAGCTGCTGATGTTGATCCGTGGGCTAACTGGAAAAAGTAAGCTCTGTGTTGTTAGCGCGAATATTTAATTCGCGCTCATCCCCTTTCTTTGCCTGCCTTGGGCACCTTTGCCGTCATTTATGTTAAAAACTTCTATCGTGCTAATTGTGCTAGCTAATCGGCGGTCTTACTCCATACTGCTCCGTTATTAATAAAATTTGTACTAAACTTCCTATTATCATGTGGAGGCAACACTTGTTTGTACAAAATTAATATTTACAGTTAAATTTCCGATTAAGTCGCTATGCCAATATAGGCATATCAACGACGGAGAACTCAATTGAATAAATTTACTTTAGTAATGATTGTTACAGGGCTTGCGTTGAGTGCCCAAGCAGGCATGCGTGATATTGCAGCTCAATACAATGCTGATCAGTTTGCACGGGGCCACGAACAGCTAATACATTGGGTGCAGTATACTCCCGAGTGGACTAGCAAACCTCTGAGTCATTATTTCGACCATGTCATGGGCGGCGATACACCGGAACAAACTTCGGAGTCAATTGTTAGCGCAGCTCCCTCGGTAACGTTGTTTTACAATAGCGGGCAAAAGCCCAAAGCTTGGACTAACCAACAAGGGCAGGCTCAAGGATTTGCTTTCGATGTCGCGGCAGCGATTTTAACTCAGGCAAAAATTAAATTTATTGCCAAAGGAGTCCCGTTTAATCGCGGTTTAGAGTTGACAAAAAAATGTGAAGGCCTGATGACTGGGGTGTTTAAAACCAAAGAACGGCAAAAAAGCTTAAGCTACTCATTGCCGATAGTACCAGATAAGGCGGTGATTATTACCAGAGCAGATTCTGCCTTTGAGTATAAAGAAATGAGCGACTTAAACGATAAACACATAGCCTACTTACGTGGTGCTGCTTTTGGTAATGAGTTTGAACAGGCCGTTGTTAAATTTAGAGTAGCAACACTGCAGAAGCCTGCGACAATGCTAAAGCTGCTATTAAAAGGTCGAGTGGACGTGGTGATTTTAAATCCCGGACGTGCGACGGTTGAATATGCGGCACAAGATGCTGGCATCGGTATGGAGCACTTTAAAGTAGCATCAATACCACTGGCACAAGTGGACAATTACCTTGTTTTTTGTAATCAACAGCCCGAGATAAATCAATCGATATTACAGCGAATAAATACCGCAATCACCACGCTAAAACAAAGAGGTCGTTTCGACCAAATTATGGCTGACTATTAACACTCATAACAAATCATCAATTCATTCACTTAATTCTGCCCCGTTACATGCTTCTTATCTTTTTTTAATTTGTATGCACGAATCGTGTAAAAGTAGCTAATCATCAACCTAATGTTGCAAGGTAATGTCCGGCTCATTTGTTATAAGATTTTAATCACTAACCAGATTAATACCATTTGCATTAAGTATGTGATCTTGTTGTGCTTAGGAAAAATTAACGAGAACAAGGCGCTCGATTGACCAATAGCTGGCTATTGGGATTGAGAGCAACACA
>Ga0209292_1002208_pt1 | contig 22611 bp, 16 predicted proteins | sample GOMGulsemesocosm_2_FD_184634 | JGI IMG/M metagenome (GOLD analysis project Ga0209292, IMG submission 184634) | Methane-oxidizing microbial communities from mesocosms in the Gulf of Mexico - GOM9C Gulf of Mexico (SPAdes) (version 2) | ecosystem: Environmental > Aquatic > Marine > Cold seeps... | reverse complement strand
GCCAAGCGTGATTTTATTCTTTCCGACATGACTGGCTGGTATTGAATGCCCTGCTGGCATTTAGTTCGCTTCGCTTCGTACATCGCAATATCAGAAAATTTAATAAGGTTATTAACTGTGCTGCTTTGTAGCGGGAAAAGTGCATAACCAATGCTGCAAGTAAGCTTGTATGAGTTAGCATCAATAACAAAAGGAATAATAAGTAATTGATTAATTTGTTCAATAAGTTGCAGGATCGTATCTTGATAATCGACGTTAAGACCTTTCAATAAAATGATAAACTCATCGCCACCAAAGCGGCCGATATCTATGTTTTCACTGCTTAATGAATGAAGTCGGTTAGCGAAGGTGCGTAATATTTTATCCCCTACGCTATGTCCCATAGCATCATTGATTGGTTTAAAGTGATCAAGGTCAATAAATATAGTACTGCCAATGTGTGTATTACAATGTGCTTCCTCAATTGCCTGAGTAAGTAAATGATTAATATGCTGTCGATTAAATAACCCCGTTAAACCATCATGTTGTGCTTGGTAAGCTACTTTTTCTTCAATGAGTTGTCTTGAGTGTACTTCTTTAACAAGGGAGTCATGGACTATTGAAGTATAACAACTCGTCGCCAGCTTTTGTAAAATTGGCTGGAGTGCTTTTTGTACCTCTTCTGTTAGAACATAATGTGTTTCAAAAATAAGTAAGCCATGTTCTGGGATGATAAAGCCAAAAAGATATTGACCATTTTCACATTGAAACCAAATGTCTTGCTGCGCATCATTAAGCTGTTGCGAGAAATCCTCAAGTGCCGAGTTTTTTGACCAAGGTTGGCCGCGCTTGTTTTTTGGAATACTTAGCAAGTGTTGATAGTCTGTACTTTCTCGGGGGACTAATTTACTGGGTATACCACTATGATCACAATAAACATGAATGTGAGCGCTCGTTAAATTAAGTCGATTAAAACAGACTCTCAAAAAAACTTTTAACATAGTTTTTAAATCAAGTTTATTGCCAATAGCCATGGCAAGCTCATGTTGTAGTGAAATAATAAACAGTGCTTTATTCATTATTAACCTTTGTAGCTACCAAGAGCTAATGACGGTTGATTTATTGAGAAGGCGAATAGCACCACTTTGACTGTTTGCTATTTCACCTAGTGAAAGTACACCAAATAATGTGGGTGTCGGGCAGTGCTTGGCAATAACATTAAGTTCTTTGTCAAACTCATCTTCCATATATAACACTCTGCTGATGCAATCAAAAACCATAGTGGTAGAGAGTGAATTTTCTGTTTTTCTTGAAAATAAAGTGAGGGCGGCTTGTTCAGTAGACGTGATTAAGTCATCTGTATTCCCTTTAAGTAAGTACACCATCGAATTAATAGGTACATTACCAACACACTGCAAATGATTGTTATGAACTAAGATAGGATCACGAACAATTAAGTTATGATTAATATCTGCAATGCCTAAAGGAAAGTTTTTGGCAATATCGAAAAAATTACTGCTACTGAACTTATGTCCGCTAGCGTTTTCAATGGCTTGACTATAAACCTCAAAGGCTGGTTGGTAATTTAAACTCTGTACTGTCTGCCCTTGTGCTTCTGAAACTAAAAACGGACCTTGTAAAATATCCCAACCATGGGCAGGGCTGATATTGAGTGGCTTAGGTAAACTCACTAACAAAACCACATTACTTTGCAACCCATGTTTAGTAAAAATACAAGGTCGCTGAATAAAGTCTAAGTTACCAGCACCACCACCAGCAATAGTAATGCTATGATCAAGGCATTCAAATAAACAATCAATGAAATCTTCAACTTTATGCATTAAGGCATCGTAAAACATTAAAAAGCTGTTATTACCGCAGAGATTATTTTTTTGTTCGAGGGTTGTCGTTATATAAGCTTCTAACTGTTCTTCATCGGATAATTGATGAAGGTTTTGAAAAAGTGTAATATCGAAATCATCTTGAAAACCGATAATCAAAGCGCCTTGTTTGATCAGGTTATCATGCAGCGTAATCATTGGATAAATACCGCCCAAGATTGTCTCGGGGCAGGATCTTAATAACGCATTGAGTTCGTCCTCTGGATAATGATTTTGTTGGCAAGTCAATATCAGCAGGCTTTTGGCACCACTGTTCTGAGCGAGGGTTAAGCCTTCTTTAAAATCACACAAGGTATCGCTATGCGTATGCCAAGTGAATGGTTCAGATTCCATCTTGTTGTATCTCTTGGTTTTTTTTATTGTTACTGCTTCACTGCATCTAGCATAATGCCTAAGTTATTAAGAGAAAACTAGTGTTAATTGATGAATTTATATTCAAGTTGCAGTCTATTTATTTATTAATTGATATTCGTTAAGCTGGTGGTTGATTTTAAAACTACTACTTATGTCTAGTTGCGTTGCTTAATAAAAGCACAGTACAACTAGTTGGCACAATTGAATCAGTACGCAGCGGATAACCGTTAATCTCTTAAATAAAAACAATTAATAACAATAAGTTAAAGGAAGAAGCAGATGAATAAGTCAATTTTCGTAAAAGCGGCACTGGTTGTGTCGCTTGGATTATCCTCGTTGGGGCTTTCTGCTTCGGCAATGGCTGACGATGATAAAAAGTATCGTTGGCGTTTAGCGGAAACATGGGGACCTAATTTCCCCATTTTCGGTGATGCTACTAAAAATATGGCCAAAATGGTCAAAGAAATGTCCAATGGGCGTTTCACTATTCGTATTGACTCTTCCAATAAACATAAGTCAGCACTAGGTATTTTTGACTTTGTTAAAAGCGGCCAATATCAAATGGGTCACTCTGCTTCTTATTACTGGAAAGGCAAAAACTTTAATACCATGTTTTTCACTACAGTACCTTTCGGTATGATAGCGTCTGAGCAACATGCTTGGTTCTACTATGGTGGTGGCATGGAGCTAATGAAAAAAGTTTACGACCAATATGGCATAATGTCATTTCCTGGTGGTAATACCGGTAACCAAATGGGCGGCTGGTTCAAAAAAGAAATTAATAGCGTTGAAGACCTGAAAGGTTTGAAAATGCGTATCCCTGGTTTTGCTGGCGAAGTATTGGCAAAGTTAGGTGCCAAACCTACTAATATTCCATCAGGTGAGCTTTATACTGCATTAGAGCGTAATACTATTGATGCGCTAGAATGGGTTGGTCCGTCGCTTGATTTACGTATGGGCTTTCATAAAATAGCGCCATATTACTATACGGGTTGGCATGAGCCGGGTACTGAGCTGCAATTTATGGTTAATCAAAAAGCCTATAACTCACTACCAAAAGATTTACAAAAAATATTAACGGTAGCGATGAAAGCTGCCGCTTATGATATGTATTCACAATCAATGCACGCCAGTGGTGTGAATTTAGCTTCACTGAAAAAAGACTACCCCAATGTGCAAATGCGCTCATTCCCTAAACCGGTAATGAATGCAATTGTGCAGGCAAATGATGAGTTATTGAAAGAGTTCGCCGCTAAAGATCCAATGACAGCGGAAATTCTTAAGTCGTTAACGGATTATAAAACACAGATTAGAGCGTGGACAAACTTGTCAGATAGAGCATATCTTGATAATTTCGATAAAAAATAATACTTAACTACGCCTACAGTGTTATTGTGTGAAGAATATAAACCAGTGAGTTAACATAAACTCACTGGTTTTTTTGGTTTCGTTAAATAGCGTTACTAAGTGGCTTACTATTGAGAGTTTACATGGATTCAGTGTTAAAAATGACGGGAAAAATTATCGATGGCTTAGGTAATTTTTGTAGCCTGTTAATGATACTTATGGTCATCAACGTTTTTTATGACGTTATCATGCGTTACTTCTTTAATGACGTTAGTATCGGTATGCAGGAGCTTGAGTGGCATTTATTTGCTGCCATGTTCATGTTTGGTATTGCTTATACGCTGAAAGAAGATGCCCATGTACGTGTTGATATTTTTTATGATGTCATGTCGGTGAAAAAACAAGCGTTCATTAATATTTTTGGCTCACTCTTTTTTGCCTTACCTATCACTTTAGTTATTCTCTATTACAGCTGGGATTATACCTTTGAAGCTTATCAAATGGGTGAGGGTAGTGGTGACCCTGGAGGTTTACCCCACCGATGGATAGTCCGTAGTGTTATTCCGCTCTCCTCCATATTTTTAGTCTTAGCTATCTTTCATATGTTATTAAGTAATATTCAAAAACTGCGAGATGGTAATACTGACAATACCACTCAAGTAAGTAATGAGGGAGTTGAATAATGACCGGTATTATTCTATTTGCTATTGCCTTAGTGTGTTTATTTCTCGGTTACTCCGTTGCTTTTACCTTTGCCGGTGTGTCCCTCATTGTTGGTACTATTGTTTTAGGGGCAGACTTATTTGCCTTTATGCCTTATCGCATCATGGCGATAATGGAAAATACCATTTTGATGGCTGTGCCGATGTTTATTTTTATGGGCGTGGTATTACAAAAAACTGGTTTGGCAGAACGGTTATTAGAATCTTCCGCTAAGCTTTTTGGCGGTATCGCTGGTGGAGTGGCTGTATCTACTATTATTGTTGGTGCTTTGCTCGCAGCATCAACGGGTGTCGTTGGCGCAAGTGTTGTTGCTATGGGGGTGATCTCTTTACCGGTAATGCTGAAGAACAATTATCATCAGCCAACAGCCACGGGGGTTATCTGTGCCTCTGGTACCCTTGGACAAATTATTCCACCGTCAATTATCTTGATCATTTTAGGTGACGTTATGGGCGTGCCTGTGGGAGATCTATTTCGTGCGGCAGTAGTGCCGGGTATGTTGTTAGTGGTTTTTTATACTGCGTATATATTAATTTTAGGCAAAATTAAGCCGGAATTCATGCCAGCATTAGTGGTTAATGAGAGCAAACGTGAGCTATTAGTACAAGCACTCAAAGATATAGTGCCACCCTTAGTGTTAATTTTTGCGGTATTAGGATCAATCTTTGCTGGCATAGCAACACCCACTGAATCTGCCGCCATTGGCGCTGTGGGCGCGGTTATTTTATCCGTTTTTTATGGCACCTTTTCCTTTGGTAAAATCCATGAAGTATCAAAAGAAACTGTAAAAGTGACCTCTATGGTATTTGCGGTATTAATTGGTGCTACTGCCTTTGCTATGGTGTTCAGTTATTCAGGCAGTGAATATTTAATTGAAGACTTCTTCCTAGAGCTACCGGGTGGGAAATGGACTTTTATCATTTTAGCTATGTTAGCAATCCTTGTTTTAGGTTTCTTTATCGACTTTATTGAGATTGCTTTTTTAGTGGTGCCTATTTTGCTACCTGTTGCTATTGCGTTAGATATTAACCTCGTGTGGTTTGCCATTCTCATCTCGATGAATTTACAAACCTCATTTTTAACTCCGCCTTTTGGTTTTAGCCTATTTTACCTCAAAGGTGTAGCACCAAAGTGGATGAAAACTACCACTATTTATAAAGGTGTAATCCCCTTTATCTTAATGCAAATATTTGTCTTGTTATTAGTGATTTTGTTTCCTGAACATTTGATCATCTCTTAGCCTTTTGGCGCGTAATCAAATGGTTAAAAACTTAGTGTAAATTTAATGCTCTTTAGATAATTTATTAAACTATACTGAAATGAAACGGTAACTTATTGTTGCAGGAGATATAATTGCCGTTACCTATTAATGTATGTATCTAATTCAGCTTATCTAGTTTACATGCCTCAGGCTTGTATTTTAAAGGTAAAACACAGTTCGTTTGGGGTTCTATGTTCTTAGCACAGTGGAAAAAATTTCTATGTTGTTTCCTCCTCCTTTTTGTTTCATCTGCTACAGCAAATCAAGAGGGAAATGATCCAATTCAATTTAGTGGTTTTGCCACCATAGGTGCCGTTATTTCTGACTCTGATTATTACGGCTACCGCAAAACCGTTAATTCAGATGAGGCGGTATATTCGGGTGAAATTGACTTTAAGCAACATTCATTACTTGGCTTGCAGGCAGACTGGAATATTTCATCAAATTTTGACTTTGTCTATCAAGGAGTCATCAGAGATTTGCCTGAGCCATCATTTGACCGTTATACAACACTCGCCTTTTTAAGCTATCAAGCAAATACCAACTGGAGCATTCGAGTTGGTCGAACTGCCCCTGATATTTTTTTACTGACAGAATATCGTGATGTTGATTTTTCTTATATTTGGGCAACGGCACCTAATGAAGTTTATGGCATTGTCCCATACAGAAGTCTTGACGGTGCTGATGTTACTTATAGCCAAAGAGCGATGGGAGGAATTTTTACCAGTAAATTTTTCACGGGTAAAAGCAGTGCGGAAATTTCTGGTAGTGAAGTTGCCGAAGAAATAAAAATAGAAGACGTGTTTGGCCTCTCACTATCTTTTGATTACTTTAACTGGATTATCAGTGCAAAACATAGTCAAGTAACGATTGCTAATGAACCCGAATCAAATGTACTTTTAGCTAGCCATATTAGTCAGGTGCCAGATATATTGTGGCCAAACTCACAAGAATTTTCGCAGTCTGTATTGATGAAAGGTCATAGAGTTAATTATTCTTCTGTCAGTGGTCAATATCAGTGGAATAACTGGCTCGCTACGGCAGAATTATCACAGATTAGTTCACAAAGTGAGGTTATTCCAAAAATAACGAGTGGATATTCTGCACTTTCATACCAGATTGATACACATCAATTCTATGGTGTATATGCTTTTGCCGACTCTCGAACTTATCGTTTTGATGAGCCAGGCGTAAATGAGCAGGTTTTAGCTAAGCTTATTCATGCTACTAATGATTTATTCAACTTTTTTGCTCCTAATCAGCAGACATTTTCATTAGGCTGGCGCTGGGATATGACCAATAATACCGCTTTATCTTTGCAATGGAATCATACTGCAATTGAAGAGATGGGTAGCACGTTATGGTTAAAAAAAGAGGATTACAAGGATGCTGATGAGGTAAATACCGTCCTGCTAACATTAAGTATGGTTTTCTGATGAAACAGTTTACTAAAACAATTAGCCTATTTTTATTAGTATTATGCTTCTCTATTCAGGCTCAAGAGCCTATAGCGGTTGTAGTCAATAAAGCTAATCCCGTTGACCAACTCACTCGCTCTGAACTTATTGATCTATTTATGGGAAAGTATGTGGCTTTTCCTGATGATAGTAAGGCGATGCCTGTTGAGCTCAAAGGAGAAAATGACCTCAAGGTTAACTTCTATCAAAACTTAGTAGGCATGCCGTTATCTCGCGTTAATGCTTATTGGTCTAGGTTGCGCTTTACTGGCAGAAAACGGGTTGCTATTTTTCAGGCTAATGAAGCAGATTTGGTAGATTATATTATTGCCAATGAGCAGGCTATTGGTTATGTGCCACAGTCACTTATCACCGAAGACTTAAAGGTTGTTTATATATTAAATGAATAAATCTGGCCTAGTTATTCGATTAGCGATAGTTATCGTCTTTACAGCAGTAATTGTTGGGCTTATTACCACACAGCTTTTTTACCGCTTTACTTTCCTTAATGAACAAGCACTTGGTGAGCAAAGCATTAATCAGTTGTATAACACTGTTTCTCCAACTGCTTCTATTGCGAGTTACTTGGGCGATAAAGAACTTGCTGAAGAAGTTGTTAATGGATTAATTAGCAATGATATTGTTACTTCAGCCGCCATTAAAACTGATGTACTTATGGTAAAGAGTGATAACTATTTTAAATCAAGCGATACATTAGAATTTGTATTATTTTCTCCTTTTCAAAAAGAGCGCAGAGTGGGTGTGCTCTTGGTTAAGGCAAATAAAGGATATCTTGCAGAAAAGGCAAATAAAATCAGTGCCACTAATACTTTTGTTGTCGCAGTTGAAGCCTTTATTATCACTGTTATTTCAATCCTTGTTACTTACTTTGTCATCACTCGTCCTATTTTAAGTATTGGTAAAGCGCTACATTCAATCAGCCCAGGTACCAACGAGCGTATTGACAAACCTACCTCCCATCAACATAGTGAAATAGGGCAATTAGCTGATGATGTAAATGAATTATTGGTTAAGGCTGAGCAACAAATGCTTAGAGAGAAAAGTCTTAGAAATGAAGTGCAAGTACTAGAATTAAGATTCAGAATGCTATTTGAAAATTCGACCTCAGCTATAGTACTGGTGGAACCGCAGGGAGATATTCTCCTTTATAATGAAACGTTTGAAAAGTTGATTGAAACACTGCAGCTGCCATTAAAAAAGAATTATGGTAACTATTTGCAAGATCTTTTTATTCTGAAAAAGGAATTGCATGAACAGATCAAAATTGCTTTTGCTAATAATGAGTCTGCAACGGCTGAGTTAGAGTTAATATCATCTCGTGAAGAAAAAATGTGGGTGCAAGTCGTGGTGACGCAGCTCATTACCGATGATTACCAGGAAAACTACCAAATTACTTTGCATGATATTTCAAAGCGTAAACAGCAAATATCATTACTCGACCAAAAAGCAAATTATGATAGCTTAACTAACTTGCTTAATCGGCAAGCGACAGAGCAACACTTAAAACAACTTGCCTCGGCTAAGAATCCTTTTGCTCTGATAATGATGGACTTAAATGACTTTAAGCCGATAAATGATATTTTTGGTCACGATGCAGGTGATGAAATCTTGATTCACGTTGCCAGTCAATTATTGAAAAACTTGAGAAAAGCGGATGTATTGTCTCGCTGGGGTGGAGATGAGTTTGTTATTGTTCTGCCTGATGCGAGTAAAGAGGAAGTCATTAATGTCTGTGCCAAGTTGTCTTCAGCCTTAAGCAAGCCGCTTCATTTATCTCAGCATAATAAAAGTGTTTTTGTTACCGCAAGCATGGGGATTAGTTTTTTCCCGGATGATGAAGTGGAACTTATAGAGCTAATTAGATTGGCAGATAAGGCCATGTATAAAGTGAAAAAAGACAAGTCAGTCGATAAAGAACTCTACTTAGCGTTTGCAAGTGATATGTCTAAGCCAGCAAGTAATAGTCAACCGTCATGATGAGTAAAATTGATGAAGTAAATCGCTCTTCAATCACGCTTTTTTCACCGCAAGCAATAGTCCATCGACTTAAATTAACACTGAAAATATTACTATCTATTCTTACGCTGTTATTTTTGGGTGAGTTTTTTGTTCATGGTGCATCAGCGCTAGCGATTGCAATGTTTTCGGCTATTGTCATTTTAGTACTATTTTTCTTTTGGGCTTCTCCTGATACTAGTAGTGTTATTGTGGGTATGGTCTTGTGGTCCATTGCGGTGTTCCTCACTTATGCATGTTGGTTAGGTCATGGCATTTTTGACGCTACTATCTTTGGTTTTCCCTGTTTATTAATGCTCGCAATTGTCTTATCCAATAAGTTAATCTTCATTTCTTTATATAGCTATCTTGTTGGCGCCATATGTTTTTTTGCTTTTCTACAAAATAAAAACCTCTTAATTTCAGTCTTGGCTTTTGAAGAGCTGTCTTTATGGGGGCGTGTTTTTAGTTATGTCGTCATATTGACTTTTTTTTCGGTAGGTGTGCTCTATATATTTTCGGATATACGAAAAAGATTCAAAAATATCTTGCAAAAAAATGCCTCGCTTGAAGTGAGCATTGAGCAATTAAGAAAGCAAAGTCGGTTTGATCGACTAACTCAATTACCGAATGAAAATAGCTGTAAAACAGATCTTGAAGCAATGCTACAGCAGCAGAAAACATCAGGGCATATTTTAGCTTTCATCACCTTGAATGTTGGAAATTTACATTCAATCAAGATGAATTATAGCCATAGCGTTTGTGATGAAACATTAAAGCTTCTGGCAAAAAGGTTGGTCACTTTTGTTAATGAAAAAACTGTTATTTATCGCTTCCAACAAAATGAATTTGTTATCCTAAATCACTCGGTTGATTATCGTGGTATTAGTCGGTTTGCTGATAAAGTACATCAGATATGTTCTCAAACCTATCATGTCGCTGATTTTGACGTTTCGCTACAGCCCGATATGGGCATTGCACTTGCGCCTTTTGACGGTAGCACTATGGAGGCGTTGAGGCATAATTCTCACTTAGCGATGCACGCTAAAAGTGCTAAAGCTGAGTTCAGTTTCTTTGATCAAGAGATGGCAGTGCAAGAGAAAGAGAAGTTGCAGTTAACTAAGTCATTAAAAAATGCCATTGCTAATGATGAACTCGTTTTACATTTTCAGGCCAAAATAGATTTAGTAACTGGACAAATCATTGGGGCAGAGGCTTTAATTCGCTGGGTTAGTCCAGAACATGGCTTTATCCCGCCAACAGTATTTATTCCTCTAGCGGAGCAAGGGGGGGTTATCACTGATATTACGCATTGGGTCATTGAGCATTCAGTTATCGCATGTAAAGAGTGGCATATGTTAGGTTTCAATAAATTGTGTATTGCCGTTAACTTATCTGCAGAAGATTTTAAACGCGGAAACCTATCGACTCATACCATGAGTTCATTACATCAGGTAGGCTTGCAAGCACACTTTTTAGAGCTAGAGCTGACCGAATCGATGCTGATGGATGATATAAATTATATTCAGGAGCAGATAAATGAGTTACGTGGCTTCGGCATTTCATTTTCTATTGATGACTTTGGCACCGGTTATTCGAATTTAGGTTATTTAACTAAATTTAATGTTAGCACACTCAAACTTGACCGATCATTTGTGATGAATATTTGTCACTCCACCAATGAATTGCAAATTGTTAAAGCGATAATCGAAATGAGTAAAAGTTTAGGTATCACTAATATTGCGGAAGGTGTTGAGGATAAAGAAACGGCAAATATGCTTGTTGAATTGGGCTGTGAAATGGGACAGGGCTATTTTTGGTCTAAACCATTACCACAACAAGAGTTTGTTGCTTTATTGTCTGAAAAAGCCGGGCAGGTGTATAGCTAAGTTGCCCAGAGCTATTAAATACCTTTCTAGTGATAACATTGCTTATTGACCAAGCTTAACTTGTACTTTCTGCATATGCTCTCGAAAGCTCTTATCAAATTTACTCTCTCCGCAGGCAAAAGACGCGGTGGTTGCTTCCACTGGGCTACCTAACATTTGTTCTCGATGGATAGTACACGTACCGTTATCATTTTTGGTAATTGACCCCACATGAGATTTACTGGTATTTTTTTCATATTGCTGCTCTTGTGTGAGGGGGACTGTAGTTTTTGGTACAGGAAATGGGTCACCATCCATCATTGAAAAAGAACGCTTTTGTGTTAATTCAGCGAATGCTTCATCACGCTGTTCATTGGCTAACTTCTCTCGTAAACGTGATAAACGATCATAACTAGAAAAGCTGCCACGGCTGGTACCTGCTACTTTATTTTTAGTTGTCACCGTTTCACTTTTAACAGCATTAGTAATCTGTGTTGGTTTTTCTTGCGCCAATGTTTTTTTCGCAGGCTTATTTGGTCGTTTACGGGGGGTTTTGCTGGATAATTCTTTGGCCTGTGTTTGTTTTGAGCTTACTTTTTTTGCAACTACTTTTTGAGGTGCTATTTTTTTCTCAGGTTTTCTCTTTGCGACAACCTGATCAAGGGGAGTTATTTTAAGGGGGACTTTTTTTGGGGCAGAATACAAAAAGCTTTTGATCGAGCTAGTTTTAGCTTTGGTTTGCTTGAGGACCTTTGGGGAATTTGGTGAGCCGTAAATTAATACAAATAAAACGATTAAATGCAGTAATACCGAGACAATAATCGCAGTGTAAGGTCCTTTTAGCACAGAATATTCAGGTCTTTTTTGTTTTAAAATGTAATGGTATAGACCAAAAAAAACACCACTGGTTCAATGCCAAGAGGTGTTTTTATTAATGCTTGATAATTACCGCTATTATCGTGCGATACTTTGCAGTACTTCAATATCAACTAAGTTGATAATTGTTGCTTTGATATCAGCCATGGTATCACTAGCAATGAGTAAACCATCGTCATTCAGGTCAATATAGCCTTGTTCGCGTATGGTTGCTATTAACGTTGATTGAGCGCGTTTGTCGATGAATTCAGGAGCATTGATGTTGTTTAATACCGATAAGCGCTTCGCAATGGCAACTACTTTTGTTTCCAAGTCTCGTTTGCTTAATGGTGCTAGGCGGCTTGTTAGCGAGGTGACAATAGCAAGTCGTTGCAAACTTTCATCAACACACTCTGCTATGGCATGTACTTGACTCAATAAGGCTGTGTCATCAGTTAGTGACCAAAATCCGGCCTTACTTTGTCTGGTTATATCCATACCCTTTAACACGGTAAGCACTTTTAACGTTTGCTGTTCAATTTGTAGTGCATCTTGATACAAGTACAAATCTTCTTTTAATAATGCCGCTAAGTCTTGTACTTTGGCCACCAATTCGTCTTGACTTATTTTGCTATGTTTATCAAGTAAACGACAAACTATTGCCGGTACTATATAGGTATGCAAAATATTATTACGGTAGTAGCGCATCTCTAAACTGGCTGTTTCAGAAAGAGAGACTAAACTGCCAAAACTGTCTTCTGTGATAGTCACTTTATTGAGTGAAACGACATGTGCTAACAATTCTTTTCCTGACTCTTCAGGTACCGTTAATTGTTCACTAAATGGCGCTTGGCGTTGTAAATTTAAGAAAAAATCTAACTGCGTTTCTAACTCTACTTTGGATAAGGCCTTATTCTTGCTGGCATGTAATATCAATGCTATCAGAGCTACGCCATTTAATGCGGCACTTTTGTTAATATTCTCCATCACTTGATCAGCCAATACATTTACAGTAGGTGTTAACCAGCTAGGTTTTTGTGGATCAATAGGGTCTATCGAGTCTTTCCAGTCAGGAACTTGTTTATTCAAAAAATCGTTTATGTTCATCGGCTCACCAAAGTTTACATAACCATTACCATAGTTGCGTAAACTCTTGATGGCTTTTAAAACACCAAACATTGACTCACTTTTTTTCTCACTACCACTCAATTCTTTATGATACGTACCCACTTCCATCACGTGTTCATAACCTAAGTACACAGGGACTAAGGTAAGTGGTCTATCAATACCGCGAAGTAAACTTTGAATGGTCATTGCTAACATACCTGTTTTAGGTGAAAGCACTCTACCAGTACGGCTACGGCCACCTTCAGTATAATATTTAACGCCATAACCACGTTCAAATAATAGCCCTAAGTATTCACGGAAAATGGTTGAATATAACCGATTACCACCGAAGCTACGACGGATAAAAAAGGCGCCACCTTTTCTAAATACCGTACCGGCTGGCCAAAAATTTAAATTAATACCCGCTGCAATACGGGGCATTACCATACCTTCTTGCAAGATAACGTAAGAGAGTAATAAATAATCCATATGGCTACGATGGCAAGGCACATAAATTATTTCATGACCATCTTGTGCTAATTTTCGTAATACTTTGGCATTACTCACTTTAATCGCGCTGTATAAACGCGCCCATAACCAATGCAAGATAATTTCACCGAAACGCAGCCAGGAAACACTATAGTCACCGGCAATTTCGTTCATGATAACTAAAGCTTGTTTCTTAATTTCAGCCTCAGATACTTTTTTGTTTTTTGCCTCGTCAGCAATGATACGTTTAACAGATGGATTAGCAAAAAGGGCAGTAAACATTTGCTTGCGGTGCATTAACCTTGGACCCTTAGCGGCAATGGTTTGACGATGAAAATGAAAGCGAGCAACCCGCAAAAATTTATGGGCGGCTACGTCATCGGTACCATGATTGTCTGATATATCTCTAAATGAAAAAGCTTCGCTAAAACGTATTAAGCTATCTCGGCCTAAAAATAACACGATAAAAAATTTTCGGATCCAACTAGGAGATTCCTGATCTGACAGTAAGGTACCAATATTTAGATTTTTGCGTTCTTTAGTCGGCGTTTTCCCCCAAATCAAATTGGCAGGGATTAACTTTGCATCAAGGTTATCATCAAGGGAATGCTGAGTTAATAACGCTAAACCTTGGGTCATTGCCTGTGTTTCACTGGCTTTACGCCATGAGAAGATAGGTGTTGGTTTGGACAAACATAACGTGCGATTAAAGCTTTTACCGTTAATGTTTACTTGTCCAAGCGGATCTGGCAATTTTTGTTTTTTACAAGCGCTTTGTAAAGCGATTAAGTCGGATGCCGATTGATGACGGACAATATAAAAAATTGGCCTATTTGGCTGCTCATTAACATCTAGACTGTCTGAGATAATTTTACAGCGAACTAATAACTTAAGCGGAAATTTTAAGAATAAATAGAAAAAAGAACGTAAGGCTAACATGTGGTATCGCTCGGATTAGTCAGTAACTGATATAAAAGAGAGATTTTAGCACTATTAGATAAAATTGTCTTGGTTTGTACACGATCAAGTAGCACACTAAAGACATCAGAGTTAAGACCAGAAATACTTATTGATTTCAGGAGTTCATATTGAAAAAAATTGCAGTGTTTGTCGATGTACAAAACATTTATTACACCACCAGAGATGCTTTTTCAAAACAATTTAACTACCGTTTATTATGGCAAGAGTTGATGGCGCAAGGCGATATTACCATCGCTAATGCTTACGCTATTCAGCGTAGCGATGATCAGCAACATAAATTTCAAAAAGCGCTTAAACATATTGGTTTTAACGTCAAACTTAAACCGTATATACAACGCAGGGATGGTTCGGCAAAGGGGGATTGGGATGTTGGTATCACGATTGATATAATGGAAGCTGCAGCTGAGGTTGACACAATAATATTACTTTCAGGCGATGGTGATTTTGATTTATTATTGCGGAAAGTACGTGAAAAGTATGATGTTACGACGGAAGTTTATAGTGTTGAAGCATTAACGGCTAAAGCCTTAATTGAGTCCACCGACGTTCATCATAAGATTGAAACGAGTTTATTAATGTAATCGCTAAATTAGGCAGGTTAAGGTTTATTTTAAGCTGAGTGTTTTATTCGTGCTTTTGTGTTTTTTTACTAAGTAAGCGCTTATTAATAGTGCAATGATAAATAAAATTCCGCTAGCCATTAGTTCGTTTTGTGCACCTAGCCGTATGCCGCTACCAGCCAGTGAAAAAATAACCATTTGGGGAATAAAACCAACAAAAGAGCCACTGACATAAGCGCGCATTGAAACCTTAGTGACACCAGCAATAATGTTAGTTAAAAAGTTGCTACCTAATGGCAGTATGCGAATAACAATGGCTTTTAAGAACGTTTGCTCACTCAGGAAAGTGGATAGTTTTGTCAATTGTTTTGGGTACTTATGGCTGATTTTTTCGCTCAATAGATAGCGAGATACGTTAAAGGTGATAAAGCAGCCGAGTGTTGCCGCCAGTGTAGCTACAATAACTCCTAATAAGGCTCCTAAATTAATGCCCGCCACTAAAGCGGCAATTTGTCTGGGTAAACCAATACTGGTGCCCAGTGATAAAAAAAGAAAAAGTAATAAAGTGTTCAGAAACGGAGAACTGTCTGTTTGTTGCCAGTTGAGTCGTTCAACTAAGGCAATAGTCCATTCACTCAAGTTGACGTTATTTTCAGTTAGGGTTGGGGAGAGCCATTGAAAGAGCCCGAAGAACAAAATCACTATGATGGCTAAACTTGCGACTCTTTTAATTTTGGTTGCACGGAAAGATAATAGCGCGGCTTTAGATGACATTACTACTCAGTTTTGTTTAAGTTCTCCAACAATTTGGCTTTCGCTTGTGAAAATTCATCCACACTTAAAAAGCCTTGCTGCTGCAGTTTACCTAATTTTTCGATTGCGTTCACTAAATCTGTTTCTACTTTTATGGCCGCTATTTTTGTGTTCAGAGGGTTATCTATCTTATTTTGTGTTGCTGAGTGTGTCTCAGTGGGTAAATGTTCAATTTTTTCAACGTTTGCTGTTGGGTGAGTTGCCGGTCTAATAATGGCTGCCTGAGTATGAAGTGGTGTATCATCATGTGATTTGTGTTCTGATTGGGCTATCTCTAAGGCAGAAATCTTAGGTTTTAAAATACGTGTTCCCGTGTGTCCACTATTAATATACTCGGCAATAAGCCAGCACCAATCAATCGCTTCATCAACTACTTCAAAGTAACTGTTCTTGGTTATTCGATCGCTACCTTTGCGTAAATACAAACAAATGATATGACTATCCTTTGCTCGGGTATTAAGCACTAAACTAATTCGACGTACTTTCCCATCAACCATTTTGTCAATTTGTTCGGTATGGAATATTTCGCGTATATCCAGTTCTTGTTGCTCAGTAAAACCGTGCCCCAATGTGGTGTTAATGGTGGTAATAACTAAATCACCCAGTAACAGTTGGCACTGTTTAATACTCGCCAATGTAATGACTTTTTCAGGCTCATGATTGTGACGTCGAAATAAATTTAACGCTAGTTTGTCCTCTGTTAACTCAAGACTAGAAAACCTTTTTCTTACGAGAGATTTAGCTGATTTGTGCTGTATTTTTACCTGATAAAAAATATAGCCAGTCAGCAAACATAAGATGATGACAAAAATGAAAGTGATAGCGCTAAAGGTACTTTGTTGGGGGTCCTTTGAAGATAAGATTTCATCTTGTTGGAATAGTTGATAGATAGCGCCGCTATCTTCATTGAAAAAAAGCAGTTCGCCACGATTATCACGATAAAGACTTAACTGGGAGGTTAGCAATGCCTGCTGTGTTAATTGCCACTCTATTTTTGGTGATGGCAATGATGGGGTAACTGGCGATAAAGATGAACCTTTATTTTTAAGTTTATTGTTATGCTCAGTGTTTGTTTGAGGAGGCGCTTCAGTGCCTAAGGAGTTAAGCTGCCAATGTTGTTCATCCTGTGTTAACAATAATAACTTGTTGCGCAATAGTGGTGCATTTTGGCCTCGATACACTAATAAGTTATTGGCAGATAAAGGGGTCCTATCTTGATAGCTAAACACATTGGGTGCCTGTTTTCGCCAATCTTCACCACCATCACTATATGACAGCCACTGCATTAAAGTATCGTTTACCTGATACTGATGTGAAATAAGTAATTGAGACGAATTTCTTTCTGGCCAAATAAACTGCTGTATTTGGCCAGCACCGAGTAAATAAAGTGTTTTTTCTATCTGTGCATTGGCGTAGTAGGGGTTTGAATGGGGGACACTATAGTTATTGGTTGTTGTACTAGTTGGGTTAATACGCAAGATAACGCCAGAATAAAGCGGGTACTCCTTTAGGCTCGGGCTTTGAGATAGAGAGATATATAGCTGAGAAAAATTATCATGCCATGACTTACTATATGGGTTAAAGCTTAATTGCTTAATACCATTTTCAAATGAGGGAATTGCTATTCTTATCACCTCACGTTTGTTAGTGAGATCAACTTCTTTGGTTATGTTTAACTTCCATTCGGTGATAACCGCATCAAATTTTAGTGTGGTGGATATGCTCGATTCATGTAATCGCTTTACTGTATTATCATTAAGTTTTTTTTCAACATGTGCAGTATAGAAGGTGGAAAAACCGGCTTGATCTCGTTCTGAAAAGTGGGGATGTAAGGTAAAAGCACTTAAATTTATTATGGCTTGCTTAGGTAAAACCTGCGATAAATCTAGTAATAAAGAGGTGCCTTGAGGGCTATCTTGTTCTAGCTGGTAAATTTGGCCGGCTTTATTCGCCAAATAATAAAATTGACTATTACCAGGCTGCTCAAATAATTCTAGCCATTGATTTTTATAAGGTGGTAGAACAGGTGATAACGTTGGCGCTTGCGCTATTTTTTGTAGTAGGTAGCTAGGTTGTGCTTGAGTATTATTATTATTGCTCACACTAGCAGCTATGCTATTAGCACACAAAAGTACCAAGCAAATAGAGTAAAGTATGATGTTCTTTAAGGTAAGCATTCAATGAGTCATCCATAGTCCAGTGTTGTGCTAACGGTTTTTTTATTCTTTGTACTTTTATTCGGTACCCTTAAATAAGTGCACGTTTTTTACTTCGATAAACTGATCTTTATTTGCACCGCTGGTATAGCTTAATTTCCCTTCCAACATTAGCTCATCACCGTTATTACCATGCTCAGCTAAATATTGTGCCTGCTTGCCCCAAGCATGAATGGCACGTTCTACGGTAATTGTCTGCCATGCCTGTTTGTCAGTGTTGTAAATGTGTTGGTTAATCAGTATGTTGGCTTGGGCAATGTGTTTACTTTGTTCGGTTAACATCAGTTTAGGCGCTGAAATTAACTGAGCGCTACAATGAATTTGGTTGATAGCTTGAGTATAACCCTTGCTGAATTTTTGCACGAAATTGGCGTGAACAATGCCCTGATGAGTTGTAATCTCACTATTTTTTTCAGGTTTGATATTACTTAAATAGCCATGTAATAAAAGAATGTCACCTTTATTAGCATGTATTAAGGCTTGCTCTACCAATTCACCTTCTACTTTTACATGGTGGTAACTGGTCCATTCTTTATATTTATTAGTGTTTTTATCTAACCATTTACTAGACGTAGCTAAAACAATTTCAGTTACGGCGGTCGCAGGGTTAGCGCGATAGCGAATATCTGGTGTTGCCACTAAATTCCCTAACAAAGTCACAGCACAAAGTTGTGGACTAGGCGTTTTTAGGTGTTTATTAACCGTATCAGATAATGACAAAAGCGTTTCCTGTGGAGATATTTTCAACAAATTGATGAGTTTTCTATTATCCCTTTGTGTCATTCATGGAGCAAGTATTTATATTTTAATATGAATCCGTACTAATGTTAATAACTTGTAACAAAGAAAAGGCGTTTTTTTCATTTATCGTAAATGTCAGTTTAATTAACTATCCCTTTTAACTGTTAGTGAAAGACAAAGAAGGCGATGGCTTTTATAATGAAGAGACTATTGTATCGCTAAATCACAACATCTTGCTTTTTAGGCAAGCATATAGGAAGTTCATGAGCCAAATTATTGCCAGCGAACAAACAAACAACATTGCTGTAGGTTATATCGATAGTGTTGATAGTGAACACGCAAAACGACTTGCCAAAAAATGGCATTTCAACTATTTAGGGGATGTTGCCGCTGCCAATAAACAGCCGCAGCTAGAATTTGTTTTGCAAGTGAACCATCATGCGCTTGAATTATGTAAATTAGATGAACCTAAACTTGGCGCCATCAAGGTTGATTTTGTTGAAGGTGCGGTTGCACATCGCCGAAAATTTGGTGGTGGTCGCGGCCAAGACATTGCTAAGGCCGTTGGCTTAAAACATGGTTTCACACCACACGTTTTAGATGCCACTGCAGGACTTGGTCGTGATGCCTTTGTTTTGGCAGGCCTTGGCTGTAAGCTTACTTTATTAGAGCGTATGCCTGTCGTTGCGGCACTATTAGACGATGGTATAGAGCGTGCTAAACTAAACCATGAAGTTGCAGATATTGCCAATAACATGCAGTTAATTCACGGTACACCACTTGATAAAGTAGACTTAGCTACTGGCCCAGATGTTGTGTATTTAGACCCAATGTACCCTCACCGTGAAAAATCAGCGGCGGTTAAAAAAGAAATGCGAATTTTTCAATCGCTGGTTGGTGAAGATCTTGATGCTGACAACTTGCTGGAGCCAGCTTTAGCGTTAGCAAAATATCGCGTTGTAGTTAAACGTCCAAGCTATGCACCACCATTAGCAGGTAAAAAACCGTCAATGAGCATCAATATGAAAAAAAATCGCTTTGATGTTTATGTAAACTTAGCCATTCCTAAGCCAAGCGCTTAATCGCACTATTTCAACGGTTACATAAATTTGTCATATTTATGTAACCTGACTGTCATAGTGATGAGTGACTATTGCCTTTATGTTATAAAATTTGAACTTAAAGGCCTTAATTCATGCGTGTGTCGAGTTTCTCTCGGTTGTCCGTTGCTGCTATCAGTATCTTTGCCGCAATCTTTTTAGCAACCATGTATCACGTGGGTGAGTCATTAGGTAAAAATCGTTTGCAGTATGAGGGTTATCAGGACCTTATTGCATTAACTACCATTCAATTTAACCGCACCATAGTGGAATATCTTCAAACAGGTGATGCCGCTTTATTAAATAAAGCGCAGCAGCAATTGGCAAATATTGCTGACAAAACCCGAAATTTAAATATTGAAAGCCTCTCTTTAAAAGTTGAAGTTCAGGCTAAGGAATTAGCCAACAATATTAAAACAAAGTTTCGTGCTATGGGTAAATTAAGTGGAGACCCATTAGCCTTGTTGCGTAATGGTGAGCTAGAAATGATTGCCATTAATAATGACTTAGCCAAATATGCACAAAAGTCGCTAGTTTTATCAACATCAGCAAAATTCACCTACTTAATTAACAGCCAAGTCATGAGTAAACTCCTTGCTGACTTAGTGAGTACGCGAGAAACGCTATTTAGCCATAAAAGCCTAAATAAGCAATCAATAGTCCCAATTATAAAAGAGCTTAAAAAGGTAAAAATGTTCTTTAATAGACAGCCAGCATTAGAGATTTTTGTGCCAAGTGATGAGGACGATAATGAAGACTTGCTTGGGGGGAGTGATGATTTAGAAGACCTAAGTGTTGATGCTGTCAATGAGCTCAACTCTCTACTCAATAGATACCAAGGCGAGTTAGAAAACACGATTAATCAGCAGCGACAGCGACATTTTGGGTTAGCATTGCTGGCACAACAAGTGGGTAATATTGAAAAAGCTATCATGGAAGGTGAGGCGGATATTTCCCGAGAACAAACACAGATAAATACTCAGCTATATATTATTGTTATCGGTCTGTTGGTGTTTTTGGTACTGTTTTTATTAAGTAATTACTGGTTACAGCGAAGTGTTATTCTAAGTCCTCTTCGAAATCTACGTGATAGCTTTGTACAGTTAATGGAGCAAGGCAAGGTCGACAATATACTCAATATTGATAAGAGAACGGAGTTTGGTGAAATTTCGACTAGCTTTAATTATATGGTCAATCGTTTAGCTCAAGATGATAAAGATAAAGCCCAACAACTTGATCTAGTGGCAAAAGCATTAACTACAATGGAGAGCCAAGTAAAGCGTATATATCAATCCTCAAATACCACCAGCGAACACGTTCAAAGTGCCAGAGAGATAATGGAAGCGCTAGGCGCTGCCACGGACACCGTAAATACCCTATCTGGACAAGTGGTTGAGAATGCCGAAGCAACTAAGGAAGCCATGGCTGTTAGCCAGCACCATGTATCACAAGTTCTTGCGGCTAGTGAGTCGACTAATTTGGCTGCACAACAGAGTAAAAAAGCGATAACCTCGCTATTTCAGTCTGTGGAGTCGGTAACTTCCATCGTAGATGTCATTAGTGCTATCGCGGACCAAACAAATTTACTTGCCCTTAATGCAGCCATTGAAGCGGCGAGGGCAGGTGAACATGGGCGTGGTTTCTCAGTAGTTGCTGATGAAGTGCGTCAATTAGCAGGTAAAACTCAAGAATCACTTAAACAAATATCTCAACGCTTAAACTTGTTACAAGATGCTAGTAACTCTATTGAAAGCATCATTGATGACATTGAAAAAGCATCCAATAATCAACGCGTTGTTGCTGATGAGTTGCAAGAAACTACCTTAGTTGTTTCAGGACAGGCACAAGTATCAGCCACGGTAGCTAAAAATACGCTTGAGCAAATTACTCGACAGCGTAGCCATTTCATCGCCTTTGAACAGGCGATGGTAAATGTCGATAAAGAAGTGAGTGGCTCACAGCAATTATCAAATGTCATTTCGGTCGATGTGAGTAATCAGGTAGTTGATATCGGGTTGACACTTAATAAAGCGTCGTAAAAATCACGAAGAGTGGGACTGTTAACGCTAAATATAGCAGCATGACATCTTGGGCGAACCTGCCTTCATATATAGCCAAATTTGCACAGATATTATTTGTAACATAAATGTTAATTTATGAGATTGCATATTAATTGCTATTAAAGGATTATTGCTAAGAGCGTTTTTCACTGGGAAATAGTGATAAAAACGGACTTTGCTTACTATAATAATGGCTCTGCGCCTTAAGGATGATTGTGCACGCTTTACCGAAAATTGCAGAATGGTATGATGTTGATGCATCGACTATAGAAAATGAAATAGCCCCATTACACCGTCCGGCAATTCTAAAGGGGCTGTTAAAAGATTGGCAATTAGTAAAACACGCAAAAAACTCTTCTGCGGCTTTGTGTGAGTATCTCACTAAAGACTCAATGAATAAGCCAATTAATTTTATTCATAGTGAAAAGCAAAATGGCCGTTTATTTTATAATGATGCTTTCAATGGCATGAACTTTCGTCCGCAACAGGCCGGTTTCTCTGACACAGTTAATAAAATTTTTGCAACAAGTAATCAAGAGAGTGATTCTGCTTTTTATATCGGCAATGCACCAATAAAGCAGTTTATCCCCGCTATTTTGCAAGATAATCAGCATGATTTTTTGAATCTTGATAATAAGGCAAGTTTATGGATAGGTAATCAGGTGACAATAGCGCCACATTTTGATGTCCCTGATAATATTGCTTGTTGCATTAGTGGAAAACGTAGATTTACGCTTTTTCCTCCAGAGCAAATATCAAACTTATATGTTGGTCCGTTGGATT
>Ga0209292_1002205_pt1 | contig 22622 bp, 20 predicted proteins | sample GOMGulsemesocosm_2_FD_184634 | JGI IMG/M metagenome (GOLD analysis project Ga0209292, IMG submission 184634) | Methane-oxidizing microbial communities from mesocosms in the Gulf of Mexico - GOM9C Gulf of Mexico (SPAdes) (version 2) | ecosystem: Environmental > Aquatic > Marine > Cold seeps... | reverse complement strand
CGTTTTTGCATCGCAGTCAGAATCGGTTTTGGCACACCCGTCGTCGTGCGTGCCATTGGTTTGCCCTGCAGTTTGGTCAGAGACGCAACACGTGCGACCTCTTCCACCAGATCGGCAGAACCCTGCACATCCGGGCGCCAAGATGGTACACTGGCCATGTCACCATCCATCACAAAACCGAGGTCTATCAGGGTTTTGCGTTGGGTTTCAGGGGCAATTTCCATGCCAACAAGGCTTTGCACACGATCAGTATCAAGCTTATAGGCGCGCGACACATCAGGTACTTCGCCTGCGATCACGACTTCAGATGCTTCACCACCACAAAGATCAAGGATCATCTGTGTCGCAAGTTCCATCGCAGGCGCGTTAAACGCCGGATCAATGCCGCGTTCATTGCGGTAACGGGCGTCAGAGTTGATCTTCAACGCACGTCCAGTTTTCGCGATTTGGATGGTCTCCCAGAAAGCGGCCTCAACGATCACATTAGTGGTATCTTCGGTGCAGCCTGTGTGCATACCCCCCATAATGCCAGCGATGCTTTCAACGCCAGTGTCATCGGAAATCACAACCATGCCTTCGCGCAGAGTGTATTCTTTTTCGTCCAGTGCAGTCAGGGTCTCGCCGCCCTTAGCACGGTGAATGCGCAGGTCGCCTTGGACCTTATCCGCGTCAAAAACGTGCAACGGACGGTTCTGGTCGTAGGTGAAGAAGTTGGTGATATCCACCAGTGCTGAAATCGGACGCAGACCAATCGCTTTAAGCTGGCGTTGCAGCCATTCAGGGCTTGGTCCGTTCTTCACGCCTTTGATCAGACGGCCCATAAACACGGGGCAGTCGTCAGCAGTGTCTTCAGCAATCGTAATGTTGAACGGCGCTGCAAACTTGCCATCAACATTGGCCGCGGTTGCAGGTTTCAACACACCCAATCCACGGGTCGCAAGATCACGCGCAATGCCGCGAATACCCAGCGCATCAGGGCGATTTGGGGTGATTGCAATGTCGATCATCACGTCAACCTTGGCCGGGTCATTCACCGCCAGCCAATCAACGAAACGATCACCAACTTCACCAGAGGGCAGCTCAATGATGCCATCGTGTTCTTCCGACAATTCCATCTCGCGTTCCGAGGCCATCATACCGTGGCTTTCAATGCCGCGGATCTTGCCGATCTGGATCGTGGTATCAATACCCGGCACGTAAACGCCGGGTTTTGCGACAACAACAGTGATGCCCGCGCGGGCGTTTGGTGCACCACAGATGATCTGCTTCATGCCCTCGTCGGTTTTCACCTGACAGACATTCAAGCGATCCGCATCGGGGTGCTTCTCCGCTGTTTCAACATAACCCAGCGTAAAATCTTTCAGCCGGTCCACGGGGTTCGCTACCTCTTCGACCTCAAGGCCAAGGTCGGTCAGCGCGTATAGAATTTCATCAACAGAAGCCTCGGTATCGAGGTGTGTTTTCAGCCAGGACAAAGTGAATTTCACGGGTCAGTCTTTCATCGCATTAACGGTCAAAACGTGCTTATCCGATTGCCCCCTTACAGGAAAGTCCTGAATATTGGGCGGGGCAAGCGGGGATTAGGTCAAAGGCGGTCGCGCAGGTCCTCAACGACCTCAAAAGTTTCAAACACCAGAAGCATTTCCGGGTCAAAACCACCTTCGCGGCGGAAATATTTCTGCTGAGCGTCGCGCCATTTATCAAGTGTAAGGCCACCCTCAGCCTTGGCCTGTGTCTCAGACACGTCACAAAAGCGAACATTTTCCACGGTCAGCGTGCGGGTGATCAGGGTTGGTGTGCCATCCCAAAGCGTCGCGATATCGCAGCGACCGGGTTTGGGCAGGGCGTCCGGTTCCTGAGCAAATTCGCGCAAAGCCTCACAATTCGCGGTTTTCTTGCCCGCGCGCACAAGTTTGAGCAGTTTTTCGCACTGCGCTTGGTTGCCACCGAACCGATAGCTCCCCGCACCGGGGTAAGTCTTTTGCAGATCTTCGAAGTCGTCGTTATCGGTCATAGTTCTAACCTCGTATGCATTTCGATTTTCTTTTTGACAAGCGCAATAGCCACAGTTTTCAACATCTTAAGGGCAAGTTTGGGTGTTACCCGTTCACGCCGCCATGCAGGTTCGGCTGCACCAGTGGATTAAAGCCGTAGTGCTTCAACCAGCGCAGGTCTGAATCAAAGAAGGCGCGCAGATCGGGGATGCCGTATTTCAGCATGGCAAGGCGGTCGATGCCCATACCAAAGGCAAAGCCCTGCCATTGATCGGGGTCGATGCCGCCAGCTTGCAGAACTTTGGGATGCATCATGCCGGAACCCAGCACCTCCATCCAGCCGTCACCCTCGCCAATACGCAACTGCCCATCGACCCAAGAACATTGAATGTCGACCTCAGCCGAAGGTTCGGTGAAGGGGAAGTGGGAGGCGCGAAAACGCGTTTTAATGCCGTCGATGCCGAAGAAGGCGGCAAAGAACTCTTCCAGCACCCATTTCAGGTTCGCCATGGAAATATCTTTGCCAATCGCCATGCCCTCAATCTGGTGGAACATCGGTGTGTGGGTTTGGTCGTAATCAGAACGATACACACGGCCGGGCGCAATCACACGGATCGGGGCGCCGGTTTTTTCCATCGCGCGGATCTGCACGGGGGACGTATGGGTGCGCAACACATGCGGCGCACGTTCGTCATCCGCATCGCGGTGCATATAAAAGGTATCAAATTCCTGGCGCGCAGGGTGATGCGGTGGAATGTTCAGCGCATCAAAGTTGTACCAATCATTTTCGATCTGCGGGCCTTCAGCCACTGCAAACCCCATATCGGCAAAAATCGCGGAAACTTCTTCCGTCACCTGGCTGACCGGGTGAATGGTGCCCTGCCCGCGCGAACGCCCAGGCAAAGTCACATCAAGCCATTCCGTTTTCAGACGCGCGTCTAAGGCAGCATCTGCTAAAGCGTCCTTTTTGCCAGCAAGGGCTGAGTTGATCTCATTTTTCAGCGCATTCAGCTTTGGCCCAGCGACCTGACGTTCTTCCGGGGTCATCTTGCCCAGCTCACGCATTTTCAGGCTGACTTCGCCTTTTTTGCCAACAGCCTGCAAACGCAGTTCCTCTAGGCCACCTTCATCAGAAGCGGCAGAAATGGCTGTCAGGTATTTTTGTCTCAGATCGTCCATCTGGCGCTCCCGGAATTTGTTGCTGTTCTGCTACCACATGAACGCCGAAATGCAAGCGCACGGGGCGATATAAGCGCGACGGATTATCATATTGCATTTCCCTGCGTCCATAGGCGAGATAGGCAAAACCGTAAGGAGCGCCCCATGAGCAAAGCCAAAGCCGCCACCAAGACACCCGTTATCCTACAAGGTGGCTTTCGTATCCTATTTCTGCTCGCCGCCCTCTGGGCCGCTTATGTGATGATTGTTTGGATAGGTTATTGGGCGGCAGGCACTGAACTTCCATCAGGTGCGATGTCACCACAAGATTGGCATGTGCATGGTATTTTATACGGGTTTGCGCCAGCAGTTCTGGGTGGATTTTTGTTAACCGCAATCCCAAACTGGACCGGAACAAAGATGATTACCGGCACACCCTTGGCCCTTTTGGCCGTGCTTTGGGCATTGGGACGGGTTGCGGTTTGGCTGTCTGGCGGATTGCCCCTGATCATTGTGGTACTGCTGGATATCGCGTTCTTGCTGTCACTGTTGATTGTATCTGCGCGGGTGTTGATCAAATCAGGAAATAAGAAAAACATGCCCGTCTTGGGGATCATCCTGCTCTTCCTGCTGGGTCAGGTATTCTTTGATGTGATTTCTCTTGCGGGTGGTCACGCCTCCATCAGCCCTGGCGGGAAGCTCTCAATGAGTGCTATTATCTTGCTGCTAAGCCTGATTGGCGGGCGCATTATTCCTGCCTTCACGCGCAACTGGCTGATGAAACAGGAATCGAAGGCCATGCCCGTGATGTTTGGTCGTTTTGATAAAATCGTTGTTGGAATTTCAGCGGTCTCACTGTTCACTTGGGTTGTTGCGCCCCCCAATCTATTGACTGGTTTGCTGTTTTTGATTAGCGGCGCGCTACACCTCATCCGACTGTCACGCTGGCAAGGACAACAGACAGTATCAGCCTTGATCGTGCTGATGCTACATCTAGCCTATAGTTTTGTGCCACTTGGGTTTTTACTGACTGGTTTGTCCATGCTTATCCCACAATCCATACCAGCATTGGCCGGACAACATGCTTGGTTAAGCGGCGCCATGGGGGCGATGATGTTGGCCGTAATGACCCGGGCAAGCCTAGGGCATTCGGGGCGAGAGTTGCGCACAACTTGGCGCGAGATCTTCATTTACACAATGATTTTAGTCGCCTCAATCACGCGCATCATAGCAGCTTTCCCCACGCCTGACTTCTTGCTGCATATCGCGGCAACCGCATGGATTTTGGCATTTGGCGGATTTGTAGTTCTTTACGCACCCGTATTGTTTATCGCTGCGAAGAAGTAATGGGATTGCGGGTTCAGATACATCCCTGAACCCGCGCCTAACTGAAATTCCAAACAACAAAAAACCCCGCGATAAATCACGGGGGTATAGAGATATCCACCAGAAAATAGATTGGTTGGTATGACAAGGCCCGTATTTCGCCATGCGGGCCTTTTCCTGATTACAGTTGAGCCGAATTTTTGTGTAATTGGATCAAAACGGCATTTAATGACCGTTCATGCTGATCGCCTCAGACGTGCATTAAACCAGAAAGGACACCCAAAATTCGCCTATCAACACCTTGATGTATTGCGCGCATCAAGCCAGTTTGGGCAAAAGGGCTGCCAAAGAGGACGCAGTGCAAGTCGACAATGGCTTTCAAAATGGACGCGGATGTTCTTGGTCGAGAGGAGCCGTCATCTTAATCACGCTTTGGGGTTTTGGAGTGGTGTGACGGATCCCATTTGACTGAAATCGTCAAATAGTATTATCTCCCTATCAACGGATTTCTCAAACTTTCAGGCCAATGAACACCGACCATAACTTGATAGCCGATATCTATCGCTCAATTGGAGATTCTAACCCTTTTTCCAAGGCGTTGGATCAGATAGCACTTCGGTATGGTGCCAAGGCAAGTACGATATTACTGAACGATCTTGCAGAGCCTGTCGTCTCCGGTATTTTCCTTTGTACTCATTACCACGCGCCTGAAACGGCCAAACTCATCTCACGGTTTATGGAAATGTTTGGCCCCGAAGAGCAAGCTATGATCCAGCGGGTTGGAGCGCGGAACGCGCGGCTAAACTTTGTATCGGACGAGGAAGCTTATGGACTTCCTACCGCTGAAATTCCGGCAAACATCTGGAACAGAAAGCATCTGGGCGTTGACCGCCGGTATGGAGCTAGGCTGTCTTTGACCCCTGCCTGGTTTGATATTTTGACGCTACACTTTCCGAACGGGCATTCGGGCCTTATTCCAGAGGCTGAAAGTGATGCAAAGAACTATCTGCTGCATTTTTCAACAGCCCTTGAAATTGCACGTCCGTTTAGATTGCTCCAATTTCGGTTTAACGCGATTTCTGCTGTGTTGGACCGGCTCAAAGTCGGCATTGTTCTGCTAACGGATAAAGGTGAGCCGATTCTGAAAAACCGCCGGTTCGAGGATATCCTTCAACAGCAAGACGGCTTCTCGGTAAGCCGGCAGGGTCACCTGCAGTTCGGTAGCACTGAGGAGGGAGAAAGAGCAAGGTTTTCTAAATCTCTGGCAGGTTTTTGCAGAGGTCACTACCCAAGTACTGGACAAGCGAAATTTGTGTTTTCCCGGAGGTCGGGTAAAGTCGGTTTTGTTGCCAGTCTCTGCCCGCTTGGGACACTTATCACCGAAGCAACCGAAGCTGCGGACATGGCGGTACTGATAGTCAAAGATCCTCTCGCAGTGGATCGGATTTCGGTTGACGCCATGGAAAATCTCTGCGGGCTGACCGCTGCTGAAACGGAAACCAGCATGATGTTGGTCAATGGGCAGACGATCAACGAGATCGCCGAACGCAGAAATGTGCGCACGGCCACAACACGAAATCAGGTTGCATCAATTTTTGAAAAAACCGGATCCAATTCTCAGTCCGAGTTGATCAGGTTCGCGCTTAGTTTGGACCTGCCTGTCGAAATTCCTGCGGAGCAGTGAAATAGCTGGCTATTTGGCATGTAATTTCGCCGAAGGCGGATTCTGATCCGGCCATGTTTTTCCACTGAAGTTGCTTCGGACAAACAAGACGCTCATTCGCAATAAGTGTTAGCTCAAGTGTGGTGACCTTTGTTCAAATCATGGACATAGCGAGATTTCCCGTCATGTGGTGATCGGAAGTTTTTCGGGCTTTATAGTATATTTGCACTATGACGAGGCTTGTCGCTCCATCGTATGGATTGATGAGATGATCTTGAGGAAGCTCAAAGCATCCAGAGACGCCCCAAGCCGTATATTAAAACTCAGAAGAAAGTTATCCGATGACAGCACGCAGAAAAACTACCGCCTTTCTCGCCGTAGCGATGATTGTTTCAGCCACCGCATCACATGCTGGATGGCGCACATGCGTACCAGCACGGTGCTCACAGGAACAATCCACCTTTGATACGCTGAACGAGTGCATTCAGTATCAAAGCTACCAAGGGAGCAGTTGGGCGAAGTGTTTTGAAGTCTAAGTAGTACACTTCGATCCCAAAGCCGAAATTACTACGTCCAAACCCTTGAGCCCAAAGCAGCTTGGCACTTCTCTTTCTCATCTAAGGAAAGTGCTAAGTTAGGCTTACCAATAACTGCTGAATTTCTGGCTCGTTTTATTGGTGCCTGCGCTCGAACCAAGTTTTAAAACAGCTTTACATGTCAACATGTTCCGAACTTAGATGGCCCTACTTAATTATCCCAAATTGAAAACCATGGCGTGGTCAATGTGTAACTCAAAGAAGCCTGACACTCGCCTCCGCCAAAATTGGCAGAAAAATATCTATCATCAGCGTTTCACATCCCAGCTTATGGAGACTAGATGATTATTGCAGCAATTCACCCATAACTACCCGATCATGATCACCGCAATCTTCATTCGTTCCACCATGGATAAACTCACCGATCACATTGAAGGCTCTGTGTCCCTGCTGGTTTCGAATGTCTTTTGACGCCCCAAGCTTTAAAAGATCTCGGGCAATCTCAGAACTGCAAAACCTGGCTGCGGTATGTAGTGCCGTGTTACCGTCTTCGTCTTGATGATGTAGGTCGGCACTAGCTCTCAACAAAATACCTGCTGTTTCTTCATGCCAATAACTCGGTATCATGTTTTGGAATGCCGTTCGCCCAACATAATCAGTGGCATTAACTCTAGCGCCCGCGTCCAGCAGGAGTTGAGCGATGTCACCTCGTTTATGTGTAATAGCATAGATTAGGGGAGTATATTCTACATGATAGCTATGAACGTTCACATTTGCCGCACCCGCGATTAATGCGGCTACAACGCCGGCCCGTTCAGGCGAGGTGCTGCCTATTGCCGAGAACAAAGGTGTAAAATTATTGTTGTTGTTTCGCGCGTTGACGTTGGCCCAACTGGCGATCATGAATTCAACGGAGTCGACACTTCCAACGCGTGCAGCAACATGCAATGGCGACTCACTCCATTCCCCACAGATTCCATCAATCGGTGCCCCTGAATCGAGTTGCTTCTGCACATCAGAAACGCTCGCTCGCTTCCAGAAATAATCGCGCCATAGAAGCCCGCAATCTGCCCTGGCAGGGCCGATTACGGATATGAACATCAAAGATGCGGTTATCAGTATAGTTTTCATGATGTCCCCTGTTCTGTTCAGATACCGACTGCGCTCAGGCAATATTCGTTGCCTACCTGTTGTTCATTTCCTCTTCAGTGGGGAAGCGCGAGTTATAATCTCCAGCGTCACGCCAGAAAAACTCTGTTTTTCCAGTCCCATGGCAGACATATGCGTCAGACATTACCTGCCCCGGCCATGTGTTGGAGTTCACAAAGCACGACCAGGTGCCATTCGTCCGTTCCAAGCAGACTTTGATGTCCAATGGAGTTGTCCCCCGGTTTACAACGTGGTAGTCAAAGCTATCACTTGAACTGCACCTGTTCCCCCATTCATAGCTGTGCTCGTTCACACCGGCAGAGACCGTGCCTGCAAGAGTGATAATTGCAAGTGCGGAAAGGGATGTTTTCTTCATTTTAAATCCTACATCATTGATGTTTCTCCGCTTCGGATATCAACCAAAACAAAGCCCACGTCATAATGCAAATGCACTACGCGGCGACGCTTTCGCAAAATTATTCGGCCTTACATAAGTATGACGCCGACCGGATGTATAAATCTTGAAACCAGAAGACTTTGCGCCCATCAGGAGCAGAGTATTGCCCCACTTTCCTGAACTTTCCGTTCCGACTTGTATCGGTGCGTAAACCCTGACCACTCGCAGCCAAAACTCTTGCCTTCTTCGTACTTGTTGGTTCCGGTCCCATTTTTGCATCACGGTGAGGTAAACGTTGGAGTGCGAAATCCCGAGAACTGCGTGAGAACAGCTCCCCCAACATTTCAATGCCCGGTTCCGCCCAAAATGACACTAATTTGTTTGCTCTGTGACTATAAATCAATCCCAACGAACTTGCTGCACCTCTTCCTTTTGAACCTGAATTGAAGATGAACCGCATTCAAGACAGGAAAGATGTCCGGTGTGCGCTTTCTTAGTTCGTGCTTCGGTAAAATTGAATCCGATCCATGCCACTCTGGTTTGAAACTAATCGTTTTCTGAATAAACTCGACTACCTTTGTGACCGCAATCCCGGCAAAATGCTGGATACTGAAAGTGCTCCCAACTCATGGCCCGACGTCCACCTGATAATTGACACCGAGGGATGATCCATAATTCGACTGCGCAGGCACGACCGGGTCGGCCTCACCGCCTGATCCGACTTTATTTGCCTCTTTGCCGATCAGGGCAACGTTCTCTACGTGGATATGCCGCCTCTGTGTTTCGCCGAAGTCGGTAAAATCTGCATTCTCAAATTTGTCTTCGGTACTGAGATGGAATTGTGCCAAGGCTTCAGCATAGGTCTTGAGTTCTGACGCTTTTACCGGTCGCCCTGTTGCCCTGTCAAAGGCCCGGGAAACTGCTAGTTGGCTGTCCCTTTCATATGGAGCAATTGGCTTTGGAATTTGGATTTTCTCAGGCCTGCCACGGCGAGACGGGTCGACGATTTCATAAGGTTTGGTTTCCAGTAAAAGACCAGACTTCGCGGTAAACGAACTCAGAAAGCCAAACGGTTTAATCTGATCTGTGTAAGGCCTGCCACCATTCCAGGTGTCCACCCATTTCAGCAATTTGGGACTGGTTGCCCCGTAGCGGCTGAGACAGGGGTTTTGAAACGCCTGGTGATAATTGCATTTCACCTGGTCAGGATGAGTTCCAAGAGCTGCCTCAATAATCTTGATCCACAGATCATGCTGCCAACGGGCCACACATGTTTCAGAACGTGGGAATTTTGGAGCCTTGATTTCCTTTGGTGCATCCTCTTCACCATAAGGTGCCATCAGATGCCCTAACCCGTGGGCTGACGCCTTGCGCAATATCGGTCTGCCGTCTTGGTCGAGGTTGAAGAGTGCATAGCGTTTCGCGGAAATTGCCAGACAATGGAGCGGCTTTGGATCCTTCGTCTCAGCACTGTAGTTGGTATCTTCCATTTCAAGAATAGAGCCCGGTTTTAGATATGGGTTGAGCTCGTCAAACCAGTTAATTACCAATTGCCCCCTTTTCAGGAACTCGGATTGATCCATTTGCTCCGGTTTTGCCATTGCGAGGCTGTCGGTGTCACAAAAGACCCAACTCAGCCCCTGATCTTCAGCAAGACGTTCCGACAGGGCCAACATTAAACGGGCAGCCCCGGTAATCAGTGTTCCCAACAGCGGGTGGAAATAGCGGCCGGGCTCCTCAACGGCGGTTGTTTTGGCGTTCAGCAAGTGACCGTTCGGGCCGTAAACATCCAAGGGTTCCGGTTTCGGTGCATTGTCCCGGTTAACCTCAATGAAGATGCCGTAGCTGGTGGAGTTTGCAATGATCTTGATGGCTTGCTGAACCGGGTCTTTCTTTTTACGGGCCTCATCGCGCAGATCAATGAAGCGGGTAAAAACATCGTCATAGGAAGGATCGACACGATAGTCGGGGTTGCCAAACAGGTCGATTGGCAGGAGATCATCCTGAACTTCACCTGGCTCGAACGTCATGGCCTCTTCGATAACCGGCGTTTTGCCCGTCAGCAGTTTTGACACAATGCAATCTGCCAGCGTGTACCAAAGTGACTGATCATTTGAGATGTAGTTCAGGCCGATAGTGTTGACCTTACCATCATATCTGGCCCGCACAGGTAGCAGGTCATTGTCCGTCCTGATACTGACAAGCGTTCGAAGCTTCTTCCACGTCTTCTTCGACTTCATATCCTCCAGCGATACCGTGTTGAGGAACGCCTGCGTTTCCTGCGTCGTGTCATGAATACTCAGGTCTTTTGCGACGACAAAAGGCCATAACCCCATTAATGCGCTCACCGTCGGATACATGGATTTGAAGTCACAATAGAGCACCTGTGTTGGCTTTCGCCTGATGCGGACCTCTGCTCGCCCCCCATAATACGCACAGGCAATCTGTCCGAATGTCTCTCGTGGGAAGTCCGGCAAGTTACTCAGCAGAGGACGGATATTCATCTGCTTGAGGTAGGCTTTACCAACACTGGCTTCGCTCAAAATACGATGCGTCGAGGTTTCAAGGCGATGCTCATGGTATCGCCTTTCCAGCTCAGCAAAGCACTCCCAAGTGGCCTGCACGTCGGCGCGGGCATAATTGAGATAATCTCTGGTGATTGGCCCGCCATGTTCTTCGGTTGCCAGCTTCCGGGTTTGCGTTCCGAGATAATCACACAGGCCTGCCAGCGAGAAGCTTCGGCTGGTCAGCGATGCTGCCAACGTCTTCACGTCAACGAAGTACCCGCGGTGGTGTGGGACATCTATGCCCCTTTTGCGCATACCCCGAGGCGTCTGCTGTTTTCCGGGCTTCGCAAAGTCAATCAGGGAAGCCCGGGCACTCAAATGTTTAACCCGTATTTGAGGATCACTTTTGTACTGGCTCAGATGGAAGGTAAAGCCACCACGCATTGGACCGCGTGCTGCCCCATGATTCAGAGCGATACGCGAGACATCAAAGGGGAGGTTGAACCCGATGATCTGGCCTTTCCGCAAGTAACCGATCTTGAGAAAGACGCTTTTGCGAAAGGCTGCGGCAGAGATGCATTTGAGCCCGTTTCGTCGCGCATAGCCTTCAATCGCGGAAATGTCCTCACAATCGAGGGTGTCGGGATCGAAGAACAGTCCTTCCTCTTTCAGTAAGCCGGATTTGCGCACCTGATAGAGGCCAACCCGAAGGCTTTGCGCAGCATCAACGGTGGTTTCACAATCGAAGATTATTGCCCAGGGTGAGGGGGTATCACCTCCTGACCCAGAGGGTTTGGCAGCCAGCGGGCGTGCCCCGGGTTTTTCGGTATAGGCCCGTACAGAGATTTCAGAGGGAGACGGCAAACTCATGCGACCTCCTCCGGACAATACGGGAGAACATGTATGGCTTGTTCCAGCAACCAGTGCCCATATTCCTCAAATTTAGCAGCTATCAGTTTCAGTAAATCCGCAATGGATAGCAGATAGCGCCCGATGGTTTCCATCTGCGAATTGTCTGACGTCGGATTGTAAGAATAATCCTTCTCGGTATCGCTTTGTGTCCGATGGCAATTGGTACAGAGAACGACGGCGTCATCGTCAAACTTACGCGGGATGATGTGGGCAAGCTCCATAGCCGACGGATGGTCGGAATAGCCACAGGTCACGCAGATTGGGTTACGCGTCCGTAGACGATGGTAATCTTGCTCGCGGCGGGTTTCTTCGTCTTGATATTTATTTGTCATTAGGTTTCTCCTTTAGCTGACAATTTGATAGATTTCATGAAAGGCGGGGGTGTCCTGCGCAGCGAGGCGATGCAGCGCATTAGGATCAGTTTCAAAGAGGTAGAACCGGCCTTTGTGGTCAGTGAGGCCGTCACCATCGAAGGGTTCCAGAACAGAAAGATCATTCGTCCGGACGAATACGCCGACAGCATCAGAATACCTGCCAGCCTTCTCAGCTTCGGAATATCGGCCAACTGTGAGCGCCTTTTGCTCGCCACGGTGAATTGTGGAGACACGGCGTGGTCGCCCGTCTGTCATGACCCATTCACCATGCTGCCGTTCAGCAAGCCCGTGTCCGTAGATGAACCGTCGGAAACGTTCCTGAGAGATCCCGGCGAACTCAGCCGCTGCCTTTTGGCTTTGACCTTTCCGCAACTGTCGAAGCCCTGCTTCCAGTTGGCGATCAGGACTGGGAATAAGTTTTTGTTTGGCGGGCAGCTCAGTAATCGCAGGATGCCCACGTGCCTGCGAACGTGACAATCCCCGTTTCAGACCACTGGCAATCCGCCGTTGGTATTCTGCCTTGTAGTCGCGCTTTTGCGCCATTGTGCTTCCCTTGAATAAAGAAGACCGGCGCGAAGGCCGGTCGGTATTCCTTTAGGGGAGAGAAAATAATCAGGAAAAAATACAGCTGAATCACAGTTTGTTGGGGTTGACGCAAAAAGAATCACTTGAGGTCGCTTGGAGCGAGCGGGCGACACTCTCCCGCCCCCCTGAACAAAGTTGGTTCATTTAACATTCTTGAGCAGGGTATTTATTTCCGCGGAATTGAAATTGTATTCAATGTGATATTTGCAATGCATGGCGTTAATTTTAAGCCAATGCATGCAATTTAATGATATGATAAATATAGGAAAAAACAAAATTTGGGATACCTAAATGTTTGATGCGGGAAACATTGATAATCCGACAAATGAATGGGCTGAAAGATCAGATTTCTGGCTTCAATCCATTAGAAACCACACCCCAAAAAGGAAAAGGCGAGAGCGGCAATCAACGCCTTTAATCCTATCCGGACAGGGTGTTTTCCTGAATGTTGACAAAGGCAGTTTGCGTATTGTTGATGGAAATACCCATTACCCATCGGAAAAAACAACATTTCGGTTTTTCAAAGGGGATTTGAAATTACCAAAACTGATAGTCCTGCTCGATGGATCGGGAAGCATTACGCTCGATGCAATGGATTGGCTTTCCACTCAAAATGTAGAGTTAATACGATTGAATTGGGATGGAATACCTATCCTATCACTTGGAGGCGGGAAAGGCTCTGTCTCCCCCGAAAAGCTGATCTGGCAATATAAAACACAACGAGATGAATCTAAGAGGCTGGATTTTGCCATTCCGTTGATTGTGGCAAAGGCGAAAGCCACTCTTCAAAACCTTATCGAGCTATTGCCGGAATCACATTCACGAACAAAAGCTATTGAGACTGCGAAATCCTCAATTGAAAAACTAAACAAAGGCACACCGTCAACGATTGGTGAACTGCTGGCGGAGGAGGGCCGGATTGCTGCCGGGTATTTCTTTGCGTGGCGTGCATTGGAAATCAGCTGGAAAGCTGAAGGTCGCTATCCAATCCATGAAGAATGGAAAAGATATTTCTCGAGGTCGGCGCTTAATACCGAAAAGCGTGTCGGGAATATTGGTGCAACACATCCCGTTAACGCTATGCTGAACTATGCCTACGGTATTCTCGAAGCTCACGTCCGGATTGGTGTGATAGCGGATGGCTATGACACTGCGCGGGGAATTCTGCACAGCAGGGCCGATCCTGATCGACATTCATTTGTTCATGATTTGATGGAGCCGATGAGGCCTGTTGTGGACCGGGCGGTGCTTCGGATTGTTCAGGAAGAGACATTCACAGGGGCTGATTTCATTTTGCAGGAAGATGGTGTCTGTCGACTTAGCCCGAACTTTGCGCGGAACGTGGTTCATGAGGTCAACCTTGAGCTTGGAAGGCTATGCTAGCGTCAACATGACCTTTGATGGAGGATATAGCTTTGGAAGTTCTGGCCACGAGAAAACACTACTCACCTGAATTCAAAGTACAATTTGTGCTGAAGTGCCTTTCAGAGCATCGCTGCGCTTCGCGAAACTGCAAGGAGAGAAATATCGCTCCTTCATTGTATTATAATTGGCGAAAAAAATTCATCGATGCGGGTATCCAGGCATTCAAAAAAGATAGGGTCAGACAAACCTATGTGGGCAAGAAAATCAAAATTTTGAACCCAGAAAAAAATGTATCCAGCCTGAAGCTTAGCTATGCAAAGTGCTTGCATGCATGTCATCCCCTGAGATCGCGATTACCGGCAAAGGTAAAGTTAAAAACCATTAACATTGTAAAGGATTCAGAGCTTTCGAAACGGGCGACTTTGAAGATAATAGAGGTGCCCCGCTCGAGCTACTATCGCTGGGCCAAAAAACTCCGGGACACAGGCCAAATTAATTGTCTTAGCAGAAGTTTTAACTATGTACGCAAGGTCAATCGGGGCGATTTAAAAGAAGAGCTATTTAAAGTTCTTCACAGCCCTCCTTCCGAATTTGGCTTTAACCGCACCACGTGGAAAATGGTTGATCTACAGAATGCCCTAGAACAGTCAGGTGTATCACTGGGACAGCACACTATTCGGCATATTATTAAGGATGCTGGTTATCGATGGATGAAAGCCAAAAAAGTACTCACAAGTGCCGACCCTGATTACCGCAAAAAACTTGATCACATTCACAAAATCCTTGGCAATCTTGGTAAACGAGACGGCTTCTTTTCAATTGATGAGTATGGTCCATTTGCAGTGAAACATCGTCAGGGAAAGAAACTAATACCACCGGGTCAGACGTTTACAGTCCCCCAATGGCAGAAGTCGAAAGGATGCCTGATCATGATTGCAGCGTTAGAGCTTTCTACTAACCAAGTGACGCATTTTTATTCAAAAAAGAAGAACACAGAGGAGATGATAAAATTACTTGATTTACTGTTGTCGAAGAACAAGCACCTCCAGAACATTTATCTGTCTTGGGACGCGGCTTCTTGGCATATGTCCAAAATTCTGACTGCGAAAATAGAACAAATTAACCGCAAGGCTGCCATTGCTGGCTCCACGCAAGTTGAAGTGGCCCCACTTCCGGCAGGAGCGCAGTTTTTAAATGTTATTGAATCTATATTTAGTGGAATGGCCAGAGCCGTGATTCACAACAGTAACTATCAGTCTAAGAAGGAAGTAATGTGCGCCATAGACCGGTATTTCTCTGAGAGGAACGAATATTTTCGACTCAACCCTCAAAGGGCGGGAAAGAAAATTTGGGGTCGAGAATTGGTTCCAGCCGAATTTTCTGAGAGCCACAATTGTAAAGATAAGGCCTACCGGTGACACCCGTTTGGATGATAGCCAACACGGCACATCACAAGAATAAAGGCCCGCACGGTAAAATGCGGGCCTTGTCATACCAACCAAACTATTTTCTGGTGGATATCTCTATACCCCCGCGATAAATCACGGGGTTTTAAATAGATCTACAGTTTTCGTAGCTTACGCTGCGAGAGCCGCCTGTACTTTAGCAACGATTGTGCCGAACGCTTCTGGTTCGTTCACGGCCAGATCGGCCAGAACTTTGCGGTCAACTTCGATGCCTGCAAGGGACAGACCATTGATGAAGCGTGAGTAAGTCAGCGCTTCGTCATGGCTGCGTACTGCAGCGTTGATACGCTGGATCCACAGAGCGCGGAAATTACGTTTCCGGTTCTTGCGGTCACGTGTCGCGTATTGGTTTGCTTTATCAACAGCTTGGGTTGCGGTGCGGAAAAGTCTGCTCCGTGCGCCGTAGTAACCTTTGGCTGCGTCGACAACTTTTTTGTGGCGGGCGTGGGTGACTGTGCCACCTTTAACTCTGGACATATCTAATTCTCCTTAGCGAGCGTATGGCATCATCGACTTGATGATTTTCTCATCAGGAGCCGAAAGCGTTGTGGTGCCGCGTGCGTTACGCAGGAATTTATTGGAGCGTTTGATCATACCATGTTGCTTGCCAGCTTGCGCTGCAACTACACGACCAGACGATGTCACTTTGAACCGTTTTTTACAGCTCGATTTTGTCTTCATCTTCGGCATTTCCGTCTCCTCTTTCGGGCGGTGATTAAGCGCGACTCGGCATGCCATACAAAGCCGGTCACACAATAGAAAGGATCGTATAGGCCCACCCCCCATATTTCGCAAGCGCAAAAAAAGGAGGTGGATATAAATCGATACCGTTTTAATTTACTCAGGCTGAGCCCGGTAAATTAGGCTTTGTTCACAAGGGGCAACGCGCAAAATATTGGTGGTGCCCGGGATGTTAAATGGCACGCCTGCTGTGACAACTATTTGGTCTTCAGTCGTTGCAATCCCACTATCAACAGCCGCCTGAGCCGCAGCAAGGACCGCCATTTTAAAGCGATCCACACCTTCAGACATCATGCAATTCGTACCCCAAGACAGGCACAATCTACGTGCGGTTGTTGCCAGCGGCGTCAGGGCAATAATCGGCACGCTGGGACGTTCACGTGCCACCAATAATGCAGTGGTGCCCGACTGGGTAAAGCAGCAAATTGCCTTGATATCAGTTGTTTCTGCGATTTCACGCGCAGCCACAACAATCCCGTCAGCAACTGAAGTACGTTCGACTTTGCGCGAGGCCTCGATCACTTTGCGATAGGTTGGGTCACTTTCCACTTCGATCGCGACGTTATTCATCGTGGTCACGGCTTCGATTGGATAACTACCCGCCGCAGATTCGGCTGATAACATGATGGCATCGGTGCCCTCATAAATCGCCGTTGCAACGTCAGAAACCTCAGCACGTGTTGGTACAGGGCTTTCGATCATGCTTTCCAGCATTTGCGTCGCAACGATCACAGGCTTCCCTGCAGCGCGGCAGGCGCGGATCAGACGTTTCTGAATCGGCGGCACATTTTGTACCGGTAATTCAACACCCAAATCTCCACGGGCGACCATGATTCCATCAGAAACCGCAAGAATCTCATGAAACGCCGTTACTGCAGAAGGTTTTTCGATTTTCGACAGAACCGCTGCGCGACCTTGGGCCAACTCACGCGCTTCATGAACATCTTCCGGGCGCTGAACGAAGGAGAGAGCCAACCAATCAACGCCCAGCGCACAGACATATTCCAGATCAGAACGATCCTTATCAGAGAGTGCAGCCAGCGGCAGCATAACATCAGGTACGTTCACGCCCTTACGGTTAGAGATCTCGCCCCCAACGACAACAGTACAATTCGCAAAATCAGCGCCGCAGTCATCAACGGTTAGACGGATCTTTCCGTCATTCACCAAAAGGGATGCACCAGCCTCCAAAGCCGCAAAAATCTCTGGGTGTGGCAGACGTACACGGGTCACGTCGCCCTCGGCCTCATCAAGATCAAAGCGGAACTTTGCGCCGGGTTCCAGCATTTCAACTTCATTAGCAAACACACCGCAACGCAGTTTCGGCCCCTGAAGGTCAGCCAGAATCGCAACGGGACGACCACAATCTTTTTCCACCTGCCGGATAATCGCGTGGCGTTCGCCGATTTCATCTTGGCTTCCGTGGCTCATATTCAGACGAAATACATCGGCACCCGCTTCAAACAAAGCCCGGATCATTGCGTAATCATTGGACGCAGGCCCAAGAGTCGCCACGATTTTCACATTGCGCATCCGTTTCATAACCTGCTCCTTAAACATGTGGCGTTGATCGCCGTTGGTATCGCTAACAGGCTTATAGAATCAAACCACCCTGTACTGCAACTGGCGCTCGTGCGGCAGATTGCGTATGAGGGGTTAACCCAAAGCAATGACTGATTCATGACATACCAATCTGCCCAATCTACAATAACCTCTGCACCCTTCACCGTTTTCGGTGGTGACCGCCCCTCGCGCTGGGTGATTACCTGCGATCACGCGACAAATAAGGTGCCAGACGATATCAACAACGGCGATCTAGGATTGCCTGCAGAAGATATGAACCGCCATATTGCATATGATGTGGGTGCGGACGGGGTCAGCGAATATCTGGCAGAACTGCTGGATGCGCCTTACGTGCGCAGCGAATTCTCCCGTTTGGTGATTGATCCGAACCGTGGTGATAATGATCCGACACTTGTGATGAAGCTATATGACGGGACGATCATTCCCGCGAACCGCCACGTGGAGCTACAAGAACGCGAACGTCGCCGAAATGCCTTGCATCGCCCTTATCATGATGCGCTCGCAGGGGTGATTTCCAGCCGTGACAAACCCTTGATCTGCGCGATCCACAGCTTCACCCCGCGTCTAAAAGGGGGCGATATGCGCCCTTGGCATGTGGGCGTATTGTTTGCAGAAGATGAACGCCTGTCACGCCCCTTCCTTGATTTGATCTATCAAGAAGAAGACATTTGTACCGGTGAAAATGAACCCTATGGCGGGCATCTGCCCGGCGACGCACTGGACCGTCATGCGCTCCAACCTGGGCACCCCAATATTCTGATCGAGGTCCGCAACGACCTGATTGAAACGGAGGCTCAACAAAAGCAATGGGCAGAACGCCTAGCGCCACTGCTGGAAAAAACAATGATCAGCAGTGGGTTGTAACCCCCTCTTGTCTGCGCGCGAATTATACCTAAATATATAAAGAACGCGCCAGTTACGGAGGAGAAGAGATGACCCTTGCAACCTTGAGTGCATTCTTTGGCTGGATGGCCATTCTGAATATCGGCTTTCTGCTTTTGGCAACTCTTGCAGCCATGTTTATGCGCCCACTCGCCTATCGCATACACCGAAAGATCTTTGATATCAGCGAGGCAGATATCGACCTCGAATATTATCGCTTTCTTGCTCATTATAAAATTCTAGGCCTTATCACGTCGGTCATTCCTTGGCTCGCCTTGCAAATGATGTGATCCGGGCCATTGCATCCCCGATGCCGGACTGTCAGTGTCGGAACAAGTCGCTGATAAGGACAGAAATATGGACGATCAAACCCGCATTGAAATTGAAGCCGCCGCGTTTCGCCGCCTGCAAAAGCACCTGATGGAAGACCGTTTGGATGCGCAGAATATCGATATGATGAACCTTGCAGGTTTTTGCCGTAACTGCCTGTCGCGTTGGTATCAGGAAGCCGCAAATGAGCGCGGTATTGAGATGGACAAAGAAGAAGGCCGCGTCGCTTTTTACGGCATGTCGACCGCTGAATGGAAAGAGAAACATCAGTCAGACGCAAGCCCACAAAAACAGGCCGAATTCGAAGTGGCGTTCGCGGAAAACGTGTTGAACGAAAAGCACTGACCAGTCAGTACAACCAGCACAATACTCCAAACTGGACAAAGCTAAGATTCGCTGTTATAGGGCAGCGTTCCTGCAATTTTGCAAATCCAACTTAGAGAGGTGGTGAAAACCACATGCAGGTTAGTGTTCGTGATAATAACGTCGATCAGGCGTTGCGTGCTCTGAAGAAGAAACTTCAACGTGAAGGTGTCTTCCGTGAGATGAAACTTCGTACGGCGTATGAAAAACCGTCTGAGAAGAAAGCGCGTTGTAAAGCCGAAGCAATTCGTCGCTCGCGTAAGCTCGCGCGGAAGAAACTTCAACGCGAAGGTATGATGTAAATCATTCCCTTTTCAGATCGATCTGAACGTAAAATTTGGAAAGCCCCGGTGTGATAAACACCGGGGCTTTTATCTTTGCCTAGCGTGGCCCATGTTATTGTAAGGCCACATTAAATCAACGTGCACGTCCAGTTGGACCCAATCAGGGTTCGTCTTTTCAATCAATCATAAACGCGTTGGTCGTCGATCACTTTACCATCTTTAGGCAGGCTTCCTGGGGCATGGATTTCGACTTTGCCTTTGAGCTTCAGAAGACTCGCAACGGAGGCTTCGAACGCGCTCTGATCGCCGCCATGCGCTTCGACTTGAACGGTCATTGCGTCCATCTCTCCCACACGTGATGCAATCACGCGGGCTTTGCTGATCTCATCGTGTTTTGCAACAAAATCAGCGACTTGTTCTGGGCGCACGAACATACCTTTGATCTTGGTTGTTTGATCCGCGCGGCCCATCCAGCCTTTGATACGCATGTTGGTGCGGCCACAGGGGGATTGCCCGGGCAATATTGCTGACAGATCACCAGTGGCGAAACGGATCAATGGATAGTCGGGGTTCAACGTGGTCACGACAACCTCACCCACTTCGCCGGGTGCAACAGGCGTGCCAGTGCCTGGAGTTACGATCTCCACGATCACGCCCTCGTCTACGATCATGCCTTCCATCGCGCTTGTCTCATAGGCGACATTCCCAAGATCCGCAGTCGCGTAGCTTTGCAGACAGGTGATCCCACGATCTGCATATTCTTGACGCAAACTTGGAAAAAGCGCTCCGCCACCAACGGCAGCTTTGGTGATTTTCAGGGTCTCACCCATCTCATCCGCTTTATCCAAGATCACCTTCAGGTAATCCGGCGTACCGGCGTAGGCAGTGGTTCCGATATCAGCCGCAGCGCGCACCTGGAGTTCTGTTTGACCTATGCCCGCAGGCAAGACAGAGGCACCAACAGCGCGGGCACCGCTTTCAAAAATCATACCTGCCGGAGTCAGGTGATAGCCGAAACAGTTGTGCACGATATCTTCCGCGCCAATGCCACAGGCATTCAAGAAGCGGCCCATGCGCCACCAATCATGGCTGATGCCGCCGGGTTCATAAATTGGGCCCGGGCTTTGAAAGATATGAGCCGCATTTTTGACCGCAAAGCCACCAAAAGGCGGACGTTCTTTCTGCCATTTCGACAGATCTGACTTGCGTAAAACTGCGTAAGACGCAAGGTCAGAAAGATCGGCAATCTCAGCGCCTTCGAGATTACAGGACGCCGCAGCGGAACGCGCTCGGGCAATCTGTTCGCGCAAGGCGATCAGCTGGGCGGCAGCGCGTTCATCAGCCGAACGGGTCTCTAAGTCGTCGTAAAATGTCATGCTTACATCCCGTCCTTAGCTCAACCACCGCTTCCGGCGGCGATAAGAACGCACATCACGGAAGCTTTTGCGGCCTTCATCTGACACGCCAAGATAAAATTCTTTCACGTCTGGGTTTTCGCGCAGTTCATCGGCGGGGCCGTCCATCACGACACGGCCGTTTTCAAGAATATAGCCGTAATGGGCATACCGCAGGGCAACGTTTGTGTTTTGCTCAGCCAGCAAGAAGGTCGTGCCTTCTCCCTCATTCACGCCTTTTACGATCTCAAAAATCTGTTCCACAAGCTGTGGCGCAAGACCCATTGAAGGTTCATCCAGCAACACGGTTTCAGGGCGAGACATGAGTGCGCGGCCCATGGCGCACATCTGCTGTTCGCCGCCAGAAGTATAACCAGCTTGGCTTTTGCGGCGTTCTTTCAGACGTGGGAAATAACTGTAAACCATCTCAAGATCACGCTCGATCTCGGCTCGGCCGTCACGGCGGGTATAGGCGCCGGTCAGCAGGTTCTCTTCAATAGTAAGGTGTTCAAAACAATGGCGTCCTTCCATGACTTGGATCACGCCACGTTTCACCAATGCAGCCGGATTCAGTTCCTGAATCTCCTGACCTTGGTAGGAAACGGTGCCTTTAGTAACCTCGCCGCGTTCAGAATGCAGCAGGTTGGAAATTGCTTTCAAGGTGGTCGTTTTACCAGCGCCGTTACCGCCCAGAAGCGCGGTGATGCCGCCCTTAGGCACCGACAGGCTAACGCCCTTCAGAACGAGGATCACATGGTTGTAGATCACCTCGATATTGTTGACCTCTAGCAAGGCATTATTTGTTTTTTCGGTGTCCAGCATGATTCTCTTCCTGAAAAATTCACAGGTGGGATCCGGCCGCAGCACATGCCGCGGCCGGAGTATTATTTACTCACAGTTGGCGATAGGCCATGGCGCGTTCGCCGCAGCGTATTCAGCTGCTGCTGCAATTTCGAGCGGACGAATGGTTTCAGCGTCAGCCATCAGATGATCAGATCCGACAACCCATTTTGCGCCATCCCATTCCAGCATCCAGCCACCAGCGTGACCGGTGTGGTTGGAACAAGAGGTAGAGAAAGGCGCGACCATGCCGGTCATGCCGATTTCAGCCAGACGTTCGTCTGTCAGGTTGATGTTCTCAAAACCCCAGCGCAGCTGAGTTGCAGAGATTTCTGCCTCACCAAAGTGATCTTGCGCAGTTTTGATGCCTTCAGCCAACATCGCAGAAATCACGAGGCCACGCTGGTAGAACACCCAATCAAGTTCACTTTCAGACGCCAGAGAATCGCCCTTGTCAAAAACATATTCGCGGATGTCAGCCATAACTGCCGCATCAGGCTGTGGTGCAGAGTAGCTGATAGAACGGTAGCCTGTGCCAGCTTCGCCCAGTGCTTCCATGTCGCCATCGTGGCCAGACCACCAAACGCCAACGAATTGATCCATTGGGTAACGTGTTTTCACAGCTTCGGTCAGTGCACCTGCGTTCATCGCACCCCAGCCCCACATGATCACATTGTCAGGACGTTCGCGGCGAATTTGCAGCCACTGTGCGGATTGGTTCTGCATTTCTTTCAGACCAACAGGGATTGGCAGCAGTTCAAAACCGTGCTCT
>Ga0209292_1002192_pt1 | contig 22741 bp, 19 predicted proteins | sample GOMGulsemesocosm_2_FD_184634 | JGI IMG/M metagenome (GOLD analysis project Ga0209292, IMG submission 184634) | Methane-oxidizing microbial communities from mesocosms in the Gulf of Mexico - GOM9C Gulf of Mexico (SPAdes) (version 2) | ecosystem: Environmental > Aquatic > Marine > Cold seeps... | reverse complement strand
CGCGTTGGCCATCACAGGCTACAAACGCAGCCTAGGAGCATAAAATGAATAAAGGAACACTACTTATTGTTGCATTATTCATCGCCATGGTCGGATATTTCCATGGATATTAGACAATCATTAATCACTCATATTACGGTACCGTCTATCAGTCTCATCATATTCAGCGCGTTGGCCATCACTGGCTACAAACGCAGCCTAGGAGCATAAAATGAATAAAGGAACATCACTTATTGTTGCATTATTCATCGCCATGGTCGGATATTTCCATGGATATTAGACAATCATTAATCACTCATATTACGGTACCGTCTATCAGTCTCATCATATTCAGCGCTTTGGCTATCAGTGGCTACAAACGCAGCCTAGGAGCATAAAATGAATAAAAAAATATTAATTATTATCGCGTTGTTAATCGCTGTGGTCGGTTTTTTCAAATGGCTACCCACACCATCTAGCCTAGGCGCTGGCCATACAATCATCCGTCAAGCCGATATATTTGATGGCCAGCAATGGCTGCGTCAAACCGATGTGGTATTTAGCCAAGGATTTATTGTCGAGGTGGGTAAATATCTTGATAAAAAATATCCACAAGCCACTATGATAAATGCCAAGGGCAAGTACCTGATCCCTGGACTCATTGACGCACATACTCATACCTGGGACGATGCGTTAACGCAGGCGGTAAAATTTGGTGTCACCACCGAACTTGATATGTTTAGCCATCAAGTTTTTGCCAGCAGCCAACGTGACAAGCGCAGCGCCCATCAAGAAGACCAACAACAGGCTGATTTTTTCTCGGCAGGCACCTTAGTAACGTCCCCTAAGGGGCACGGTACCGAATATGGCTTTACCATTAAAACTATCGATAACGCTGAGCAAGCAACAGAGTTTGTCGCCGCGCGGATCAACGAAGGGTCGGATTACATTAAGATTGTTTATGATGTTAAACAACATCATCGTCCCTCTATCGACAAGGCAACATTAGCGGCAGTGATCAAAGCTTCGCAGCAGCAAGGTAAGCTAGCGGTGGTGCATATTGGCGACTACGCCTCGGCCATCGATGCGATAAACGCAGGGGCAGATGGCCTAGTCCACGGTTTTATGGACGACGTGGATATGACCAGAATTAGCGCAACGATGCTTGATAAACAACAATTTATCATACCGACGCTATCGATATTGGCGTCGATGACGGGACAAGATACCACCACAGCCCTGATCGAAAACTTTGCTAAGCAACCACGCTTTAAGGCGCAACAATTAGCGCCCCAGCTCAGTGAGATAAACGAGACAAACCGCCATGACGCATTTAAACAGGCACAACACAATATTGGCGAACTTTCCAAAGCCGGCGTGCTCATTCTAGCGGGCACCGATGCGCCAAATTCTGGCACCGCCCATGGCATTAGCCTGCACGGTGAACTTGCTTTACTGGTTGATTCAGGGTTAACGCCTAATCAAGCGCTCAAAGCGGCCACCTCCAATGTTGCTATCGCCTTTAAGCTGCCGTTACGAGGCTATATTCGCCAACAAAAGAAAGCCGACTTTGTGCTACTCAATCACAATCCTGAGCAAGACATTAGCAACACCACGTCCATTGCCGCGGTGTATAAAAATGGTTTCAGTATCCGCTATGGTGATGCTAAAGTTGCAAGCTCAGACAAGCTCATTACAGCAACGCTATTGGCTGATTTTGAACAAGACTTAAGTTCGAGCCTAGGCACAGTTTGGTCATCGACTACGGATCAGCGTTTTGGTGGCAGCTCAACTGCGACTATCACACGAGAGTCGTATGAGACTAATGGCGCAGATCAATACTTAAGCATCAGCGGCAAGCTAGATCATCAGTTTAGCTACCCGTGGGCGGGAATTTATTTGCCGCTGAGCAGCGACAACAAAAGCCAATATGATATAACAGCAGTGGCAAACCTTGGCTTTAGCGTTAAAGGAACAGCCGGTGACTATAAAGTCATGTTATTTTCGGCCAAGCAACCGATGCGCCCAGTGGAGGTTATGTTTAAGGTGAGCAAGCAATGGCAACAACAGCGCGTTTCACTCTCGCACATCTCGCCGGTTTTATTACAGTCGGTCAATGCCATTGCTATTGTCGCGGCCAAGCCACAAACAGACTTTGACTTAATGTTAGATAACATCTGGTTGAACTAGCACTAAGCGGCGATATTTTATCGATAAAAGAGACGGATAAACAATGGATTTACTCAAAAAAATAGATTGTTGGTTATTACCCAAAGAGGATAGCCTTGGTTATATACCCTATTTAACACTAGCCTACCTCTCTATATTTTTTACTAACTGGTATTTTTATCCGGTGCAAGGACTAAAGCTTTTCGCTAGTATTGCAGGTCTTATCGTGTTTTTAGTCTGTTACTTTAGGGCCTATTGGAGTCAAGGACGACAGCTGATATTTTATATCTGCGCGATCTTGCTAATCGGCGTTGCCATGTCGATGATTAATTGGGGCGCCAGTGTATTTTTTGTCTTTGCCGCGGCATTTTGCGGCTCATTTAAGACCCATAAAACATCCTTAATCGGATTAGCCAATGTGATTGGCTTTATTTCGCTATATTCCTATATCACTAATCAATCGAGCTACTTTTGGGTGCCGGCGATTATGTTCTCCTTGATTATCGGGCTTATGGTGATTCATCAATGTGAAGTTGACCGTAATAATAAGGCACTAAAACTTTCACAACAGCAGATCCAAACGCTAGCTAAAACCGCCGAACGAGAACGGATCAGTCGTGATTTACACGATATTCTCGGCCATAGCCTGTCGGTGATCACCTTAAAATCTGAGCTGGCGAGCAAGATGATCGACAAAGGCATGCCTTTTGACCAAATTAAAAATGAAATTAAAGCGATTGAGCTGCTATCACGAGAAACATTAGCACAAGTTCGTGGCGCAGTTACCGGCTATAATGATGCAACTATCGACATTGAACTCTTGCAGGCTCGCGTTGCCACCGACGCGGCCAACATCACCTTAAATACCGATATTTCGACGCCACCGCTGCCGCAAAAAGTAGAATCACAATTAGCACTTATCTTACGTGAGGCGATCACCAATATTGTGCGCCACGCCGATACCCAAGAGGCATGGGTTAGCTTAACCCATGACAATAATATACTGGCACTGTCGATCGCCGATCAAGGCAGCATGATCGGCTACCAAGCAAACGCTGGGCTCAATAACATGAGTGAACGAATTAGAAAACTAGGGGGAACAATGCGGATTAATACCCAACCCACCAGCTTACAATTCACCCTGTCATTAGACCAAGTTAACACCAGCAATGTTGGAGAGAGTTAAATGAACAGAATATTATTTATTAAAGATCAATCAATGCTACTTGGCGCGAGATTAAACATCAGAGATGAGAGGTGGATAGCGCCATGATTAAAATTTTAATAGCAGAAGATCAATCGATGGTTCTTGGCGCGTTATCGGCGCTGTTAAACCTCGAAGATGACTTAACGGTAATCGCTACCGCGCAAAACGGTAAGCAGGCGCTGGAGCAAGCATCACAACATAAGATTGATATCATATTAACCGATATTGAGATGCCTGAAATGACCGGCATCGAGCTTGCGCAAGAGCTACAGCGTATTAACCATAGCGCCAAGGTAATGGTATTGACCACCTTCACCCGTGCCGGTTATTTGCGCCGAGCAATGGAAGCTGGCGTAAAAGGCTATTTACTCAAAGACGCACCCTCTGACTCATTAGCCCAAGCGGTGCGAAAAATCCATCAAGGCAAGATCATTGTCGCCCCTGAACTAGTGACGCAGGCATGGAGTGATAACGATCCACTAACCGACAAAGAGCGCAAGGTGCTGCGCCTTGCACTAGAAGGGAAAAGCACCGAACAGATCAGCAAGGAAATATTCCTCTCGGCCGGTACCGTGCGCAACTACCTATCCGAAGCTTCTTCGAAACTTGGCGCTAGCAACCGTATCGAAGCCGCTAGAATCGCCAAACAAAATGGCTGGTTATAGCCTGCGACTTAAGAATATCCCCACGATACCTAGCATCAGTAAAAGCAACACGCTCGGCTCCGGCACCGACTGGACTCGCGTTGCTTGGCCGCGAATTTCGCCGCTAGGCACCGCCTGAGTATGAACATTAATATAAAGCTCTCCAGCTAATAGATCCGTTATGCTGCCTGCAATACCATCAGATGGCCCCCAGCTACCACTAACGGTACCCAAGATCGGATCGATAAGTAGATCATCATCATTAGAAATGAAAAAAACGACGCCACCGTTACTGCCAGCAACGGCATGATGAAAGTGCATACCGACAATATCATCATCAACAGATGCTGTTTGAAAACCGTCTAAATCAAGTCCCGTGATGGTAATTTGATAATTTAGAATTTCGGTGATGGTATCATAAGTCATCACAGCATGACCGGATGCCGATGTTGCAACGGGGCCTACCTCTTGATCGCCATTTAGCGAGAAATCAAATTCAATAATAGCTGCTTGCGCCTGACTACCAATCATTATAAACAAGGAGATCACTGCAAAAAATTTACCGAGTACTTTCATGCTTCACCTCTGCACTGTTATGAAAAAACCAATAGAATTGTCACAAGAGTGAAGCATGAAGTATTCCACTATTTACAAGCGATTGTTTACATATGATTATTATGTGTGGGGTATTTTAGACTTAACGGAAATGTAAAGAAAACAGACATAAATAGCGGCTATGGTTGAGATTGTGCCAGTGCTTTTATTTTGACAGCCTTCTCAAAATGGTCTCGTTGCTGAGGGCTGGGTTCATGTGGTGGTGCCGTAGTATTAACCTCATGACAATTAGAAAAATCGTGATTACAACTGAGATTCAGCCAATGCTTTTATTTTGACAGTCTTCTCAAAATGATCGAGTTTATGGGTTAGGATCCACCACTGCGCCGCTTCCATTAATAACTCGGGTTCATCATTTTTATTGGCAAAAAAAGCATAGAATGACAGACCAACATTACTACCTTTGTTGTCAATTTTAGCCGTGCACACTTCAATTATTTTTTGTCTTAACTCATTTTTCATTATTTTCTTCAAGTAGGTGAACGTGGGCCTAATGCCCAAAATGATAAGAATCATAAAGCAGCTGCACTTTTCATGCAAAATATAAATTTTATACTAAACTTAATGTCCTCAAAATAAAGCAGGAGAGTTTTAATGAAACAATTACTCGTTATTTTAGCTGCGCTTTCGCCCATGTTGATCACGCCAACAATCGCCATATCAGCACCTTTGGGTCAAGACCGCTATGATGCATCAGCGAGTCAAGCCAAGCGAGGCTTGTGGATGTATTACCATCGCGGGAAAGAACACGGCTTAAATCGCATTATTGGCGATGACATCGCACAGAGTATTGCGTTAAGTAATTTACAGTTTTGGTCGGTTGGCCGAGTTTACGGTAGCTATAGCAACTTACCTATCACCCACGCCAATGAAGTGGCCTATTGGAATAAAGAATTGGCGCAACGTGGTATTGAGTCACAACTATTACTGGGCATGCCCACCCATATATTCCCAGGCTCAGGATGCCGAGAAAAGTTGCTAACCCAGCTTAAGACAAGACTTATCGACTTCCATAACGGTGAAAACAACAGCCCACCATTGCAAAATGAACAACGTTTTAGCGCCCTTCATTTAGACATTGAGCCTCATCAATTTAAAACCAATAGTTACAAGAACCCACCAACATGCGCGCCAACCAACTTGTATTGGCGCTCATCGACGCGCGCTGTATTGTTCGCTCATCTCTACGATACGCTGGTGGCGGTACGCAGCTATCTCGACGCACATGGTCATGCACAACTGCCCATTAATATTGACCTGCCCTATTGGGTCGATTCGAGCAACAATTTTAATTGGCGCTCAACGCCGAGGTTTGATAGCGGCATCGATTGGTTAACAGCAGTCAGTGAGGTCGTTAATGGTATGACATTTATGACCTACGCTAATGACAGCGCGCAATCAATACGCAGTAAGCTAGATGGCGAAAACGCCGCATTAGGCGGGGCAAATATTCATCCAGCCCTTAATGCTAAAGAGCGAAAAGCGTGGTCATCAACGATTACTTGGCATAGCCTGGGCCAGTTTTTAAGCGCGATGGAGCAATTAGAAGATAGTGCGAGCGCAACATCTTATGGCGTCGATATTCATAACTATCGCTACCTGGTGACGCGGTGGCCAATTGGCTCAGTTGCGCACTAACGCCAAAAAGCGTTGTGTCGCCGGAAGGTGGCGACACAACGCACTGCGGTATCGATCAATCGACCAAGCTTTCAAACAACTTAGTGAAGGTGTCTAACCCTTCGTTAGCGATTTCATCGGTCATGGTGAGTGCCGGTAAGAAACGAATAACGTTGCCGTAGAAGCCACAAGCCAGTAATACTAAGCCATATTCGGCAGCTTTGCCGATGATAGCACCGGTTAATTCGGCATTTGGCTGCTCAACGTCACCGGCTATGGTCAGCTCCATCGCAATCATCGACCCTTGGTTACGCACATCACAGATTAACTGCGGGTATTTGCTTTGCAATGCCGACAAGCGCTCATTGAATAATGCGCCAATCTCGTTTGAGCGTTCAATTAAGTTTTCTTGTTCGATAATATCGAGTACCGCCAGTGCTGCGGCACATGCCACAGGAGAGCCACCGTAAGTACCACCAAGGCCACCAGGAAGTGGCGCGTCCATCACCTCTGATTTACCCACAACTGCTGCGATTGGGAAACCTCCAGCAATCCCTTTCGCCATGGTCATTAAGTCGGCTTCAACGCCTGAATGTTCGAAGCTAAACATCTTGCCAGTGCGCCCAAAACCCGTTTGAATTTCATCGGCGATAAGCATGATGCCATGCTGATCACAAAGCTTGCGCAGTGCCTGTAAAAAGTCGCTAGGCGCCGCGTAGAATCCGCCTTCACCTTGTACAGGTTCGACAATGATTGCCGCAACATCTGTTGGCGCGATGTCCACCTTAAATAAGTTTTCAAGCGCTTTTAGTGATTGCTTAACCGTAATGTCATGCACTGCGATTGGGAACGGGGCGTGAAAAATGTCACCCGGAAATGGCCCAAACAAGTTTTTGTACGGCAGAATTTTACCGGTTAGCGCCATGGTCAGATTAGTGCGACCATGGAAACCACCATTAAAGGCAATCACGCCGCGACGACCGGTGTGAGCACGAGCGATCTTAACGCAGTTTTCGACCGCTTCAGCGCCCGTTGATACAAAGATAGCTTTCTTTTCACTATCACCCGGCGCTGCTGCGACCAGTTTTTCAGCGAGTTCGACCGCTACTTCATAAGGATTAACCATGACACAGGTATGGCTAAACTTATCCAGCTGCGCTTTTGCTGCGGCAACGACTTTAGGGTGGCTATGACCGGTATTACATACGGCGATACCTGTGCCAAAATCGATGTAGCGTTTGCCTTCGACATCCCATAATTCAGAGCCCTCACCACGTTCAATGTAAACTGGGTACATGTTGCCTTGACCACGAGCGATGACTTTTGTTTTTCTGTCTTGTAATTGTTGATTGTTCATTGCTGATTTCCTATATGCTATGGCGTGCCACTTAGTGCTTATATCTTGGCTACGCCATTTTCAATTATTATTTCGACCGATTGGCTTAAGCTTATTTATCCAAACCGCCCATACACAGGTATTTAATTTCCATGTAGTCATCTAAGCCATACTTTGACCCTTCGCGGCCGTTGCCAGACTGTTTTACACCGCCAAATGGCGCGGCTGCATTAGAAATGATGCCTTCGTTAATGCCGACCATGCCAAAGTCTAGCCCTTCACCAACGCGCCATACCCGGCCAATATCACGGGTATAGAAGTAGGCGGCTAGGCCATATTCGGTATCATTGGCTAATGCTAATACTTCCTCTTCACTGTCAAATACAATAATCGGCGATACCGGGCCAAAGATTTCATTGGCTGCGATTGGCATGTCGTTAGTCACATTGGTCAAAATGGTCGGTTGGTAGAAGCACTCACCCGCTTCATCGCGTTCGCCGCCTAAGACTAATGTCGCGCCAGCATCAATAGAGTCGCGCACCAAACGCTCAACATCACTCACCGCCTTGGCAGAGATCATCGGCCCCATGTTGACGCCAGCACTTAAACCATCACCCATTTTCAGCGCTTTAACCGCGGCAATAAATTTAGTTGTGAACTGTTCTTGTACGCCCCTTTGCACGAAAATGCGGTTGGTACAGACGCAGGTTTGTCCAGCATTGCGGTATTTAGACGCCATCGCGCCAGCGACAGCAGCATCGATATCAGCATCGTCAAACACGATAAACGGCGCATTGCCGCCTAATTCCATCGAGACCTTCTTGACCGTCGATGCACATTGACTGATCAATGACTTACCAACGCCCGTTGAACCGGTGAAGGTAAATTTCGCCACATCGGGATGTTGGGTTAATACTTCGCCCATGCCACGGGCATCATCACCGACCACCACGTTAAATACGCCAGCAGGGATACCAGCGCGCTCCGCTAATTCTGCCATCGCCAATGCCGACAATGGTGTCTGCGTTGCCGGACGAACCACGAAGGTACAGCCCGCTGCTAACGCCGCCGCAGCTTTGCGCGCAATCATCGCATTAGGAAAGTTCCATGGCGTAATCGACGCGACAACACCAACTGGCTGCTTGATCACCACGATACGCTTGTCGCTCGATGGTCCGGGTACGGTATCGCCATAGACACGCTTGCCTTCTTCGGCAAACCATTCAATAAAAGCGGCACCATAACCAATTTCACCCTTAGCTTCTGCCAGCGGTTTACCTTGCTCTAAGGTCAAAATTCGGCCAAGATCGTCTTGATGTTGCATCATTAAATTAAACCAAGCGCGCAATAACGTGGCACGCTCATTGGCAGATTTCGCAGACCAGCCTTTTAAGGCAGCTTTAGCACCGGCAATCGCCAGGTTCACCTCTTCAATGCCTGCATTACTTACGTTAGCGACTAACTGTCCGGTCGCCGGGTTTGTCACCGCAATGTCTGTGGCACTCGAGTGCCAGCTGCCATTGATGTATGAAAAATTCTTAATCAGTTGTGATTCGTTTAAACCGTGCATAGTTATCTCCAACATTTCTTGATAAAGCTATTGAAACTCAATTTAAACTCCGCTTAAATACAAAACATTAAACCTTAAGTTTTGCCATGGTAAAACTTTATAACGGAATTACGCCATGAATAGCCCATCGATCATCCCTAAGCCAACCACCGAATATGATTTAAGATTATTACGTATTTTTGTCAGCGTGGTAGAACATGGCGGCTTTGCGGCGGCAGAAACTGCATTGGGGGTGACCCGCTCAACCATTAGCGTGCATATGTCTAATCTCGAATCACGGATGAAACTTAAATTATGTTTGCGCGGACGCGGTGGTTTTTCATTGACCGAAGACGGTCAGGCAGTCTATCGGGCGGTGATCGAATTATTTGACTCCCTCAATGATTTCTCATTATTGGTCGGCACATTAGGCAAGGAGCTTAGCGGTGAATTGGTGATCCTATGTGCCGATCAACTCGACAGTGCCAAACAGCAGAAGATGGCGCAAGTCGTGGCGTCTATTGTTGAGCGTTCGCCCAATCTACACATCGTGTTGGATAACGACACCCTATCCAACATTGAGCGATCGTTATTAAAGGGCAAGGCGCATGTCGGGATCTTTCCCGGTTATCAGCAAATTGATGGACTGAACTATCAAGCACTGCACAGCGAACCGGTATTTTTATGCTGCGGCAAGCCTCATCCATTGTTTAATAAAACTGACACTCAAATCAGTGATGCCGACTTAGCGACAACGCCAGCGATCCATCCTGGCATCGATATCGATCATGCGGGACGCCTACAACTGCAAAAGCTAAACCTGTGTGCAAAATCTTATCAATTTGATACACGCAAGGCGTTAGTATTGTCAGGGAAATATATCGGTTATTTACCGCAAAGTGCCATTCAGCATGAGCTCAATCATGGCGCTATCAGGATTATCCAGCCAGATGCGCTAACCTATCAGTTTAAACTATCTTTGGTTTCTAACAGCAATCCCCGTGAGATAAATAAGGTCAATATGTTGCTAGATGTCTTTAATGAAGTGTTTAACATAACCGACTAAATTCACACAAAAACCCTAAAAAAGTAACAAAAAACACAATATTGTAAAATATTTTGATTGCTTTGTGTTTGCTAATCGTCTAATTTGTTGGCCATAGATTGAATTATTAATTGATAGTGATGAAGCATTATGGCGAATATAAACCACACTAGTGAGACTAAGCAGCGACCGATAATTGGCATAACCTGTTGCAACAATAAGCTTGGTATTCACGCCTTTCAAATGGTCGCCGACAAATATATAACGGCTGCCGTTGCTGGCAGCGATATTATTCCGGTACTCATTCCCAGTCTTGGCGATAGCATGCTTGAGTTATTACCCAGCCTCGATGGTTTATATTTGACCGGCAGTTATTCCAACATGGAACCGCACCATTTTGGCGGAGAGGATTTGGGCACTGATATGCCTAGAGATCCCAAGCGAGACAATACTAATCTTGCTCTGCTAAAAAAAGCACTCGAAATGAAGATGCCAGTGCTGGGAGTGTGCCGTGGTTTTCAAGAAATGAATGTGGCGCTAGGCGGCACGCTACATCAGCAAGTTTTTAACATAGAGGGCATGATCGAGCACCGCGAAAATAAAGATCATAACATCGATCAGCAATATGCTACTTCGCATGGCGTGCAATTGAGCCCAAACGGACTACTGGCCACGATGATGGAAGGCGAGCTTTCGCAGCAGATTAATTCACTCCACGGCCAAGGTGTCGACCAACTTGCGCCGGCACTAAAATGTGAAGCTGCGGCGTCAGATGGCTTGGTCGAAGCATTTTCATTAGCAGATAATTCAAGTTACTACCTCGGTTTGCAGTGGCACCCCGAGTGGCAGATTGAGCATCACCCATTCTATAAAACAATATTCCAAAGCTTTGGCCAAGCCTGTCGTGCTTACCGAAACACAAAAACACAATAAGAGGTTGTTATGTCAGATTTATCAAGATTACAAACATTAGATTCTCAGCATTTTATTCATCCGTTTACCGATCATAATGCGCTAGCCGAAACAAAGACGCGTGTTATTAAAGGTGCTCAGGGCATTTATATCTATGAGCAAGACGACAAACCAATTCTCGATGGCATGTCAGGATTATGGTGTTGCAACTTGGGCTATGGCCGCGATGAGATTGCCGATGCCGTTGCTGCGCAACTAAAGCAACTGCCATTTTATAATAGCTTTTTTCAATGTACCCATGAACCGGCAATTGAACTATCTCAACGCCTAACCGCACTGGCACCTGAGCATATAAACACGGTGTTTTATACCAACTCAGGCTCCGAAGCGAACGATACCATGATCCGCTTTGTTCATCGTTACTGGGATCTTAAAGAAAAGCCGACTAAAAAAACCATCATTAGTCGTAAAAATGGTTATCACGGCTCAACCATCGCTGGCGCTAGTCTTGGCGGTATGGGCTTTATGCATGAGCAATTTAAGGGCCTTGATTACATTGAGCATATCGATCAGCCTTATTGGTTTGGTGAAGGGGGCGACTTATCTGAAGACGAGTTCGGGCTCAAAGTAGCTCAACAACTGGAAGCTAAGATACTAGAACTTGGCATCGATAACGTAGCCGCTTTCATTGCCGAGCCGGTGCAAGGCGCAGGCGGCGTGATTATTCCTCCAGCCACTTATTGGCCTGAGATTCAACGCATTTGTGACCACTACGAAATTCTATTAGTTGCAGACGAGGTGATTTGTGGTTTTGGCCGTTTCGGTACCACCTTTGCGTCTCAATATTATAATATTCGTCCCGATTTTATCTGTTTTGCCAAGGCAGTAACCAATGGTTATCAACCGTTAGGCGGCGTATTGATAAGCGATCGCGTGGCGGATGTGGTTAAGGCTGCCGGCGATGATTTTGCCCACGGTTTTACCTATTCTGGCCATCCGGCGTCATGTGCAGCAGCGCTAGCTACCCTCGACATCATGGAAAAAGAACAACTAACCCAACGGGTTAAAGATGATATTGGTCCCTATTTCGCTAAGAAATGGGCTAAACTTGGTGAACATTCATTGGTTGGCCAAGTACGCAGCATTGGACTGTTAGGCGCCATGGAATTGGTTGCCAATAAAACGACTAAAGAGCGTTTCCCCGATAGTATTGCCGGTTCAACGTGTCGTGATATGAGTGTTAATATGGGCCTAGTGATGCGCGCCGTCGGAGATGTGATGGTTGTGGCACCACCGTTAGTGATAACCCATGATGAAGTCGATGAGTTATGCGATAAAGCATGGCAAGCACTTGAGTTAGCAGCCACAAAATTAAGTCAGTAATAAGAGGTTTCAATGAGCAATTTAACTTACGCCCAATGGCAAGAAAAAGCAGCATCGTTAACCATTAACGGTCAGGCATTTATTAACGGTCAATACACCGATGCCCTCTCAGGAGAAACCTTCGATTGTATTAACCCCGCTAATGGTCAAGTATTAGCAAAAATTGCTCGTTGCCAGGCTAACGATGCAAAAGCGGCGGTCGATGTGGCTAAAGCGACCTTTGAGTCGGGTATTTGGTCTGGTCAATCGCCGGTGCAACGTAAGAAAGTGATGCAACGCTTCGCTGCGTTAATGCAAGAAAACCATCACCAACTGGCGCTGCTTGAAACGCTAGATATGGGCAAACCTATATCAGAGAGCTATGGCGTAGACGTTGCTGGAGCCATCAATTGTATTAACTGGTATGCCGAGGCTATCGATAAAGTTTATGATGAAGTCGCGCCGACCGCAGATAATGAAATAGGCCTCATCACTCGTGAAGCCATTGGCGTCGTTGCAGCCATCGTGCCTTGGAACTTTCCCATCTTGATGGGCAGTTGGAAATTTGCTCCGGCGTTAACCACAGGTAATTCGGTGATCTTAAAACCGTCTGAAAAATCCCCCCTGACCGCGATTTTTATCGCCCAACTTGCGCTAGACGCAGGCATCCCTAAAGGCGTGTTTCAAGTATTGCCAGGATTTGGTCATGAGGTAGGTGAGGCATTAGCCCTTAGTATGGATGTTGACTGTTTGGTCTTTACCGGCTCAACCGGTGTTGGCAAACGCTTGTTGCAATACTCAGGACAATCCAACATGAAGCGGGTTTGGCTTGAAGCTGGCGGCAAAAGCCCTAACATTATCTTCGCCGATTGTATCGACCTTAAAGCGGCGGCAACCGCAGCCGCTTGGGGCTGTTTCTACAATCAAGGTGAAGTGTGTGTTGCAGGAACCCGCCTATTAGTTGAAGAGTCGATTAAAGCGCAATTTATGCCGCTGTTAGTTGAAGCGACTAAGGCGATTAAACCCGGCGATCCACTCGACCCAACGACCACTATGGGCGCTATTGTCGATGATGTGCAAATGAATCAAGTGCTCAAATATATCGATGTGGGGAATCAGCAAGGGGGTAAACTCATCGCTGGCGGCACTCGCGTGAATAGTGAGACAGGTGGCTATTTTGTGCCTCCTACTATCTTCGATGACATCACCAATGATGCTCGCATCGCCCAAGAAGAGATATTTGGTCCGGTGATGGCAGTGATTAGCTTCGAAACTCAGGAGCAAGCGATTGCCATTGCCAATGACTCGATTTTTGGTCTGGCTGCGGGCATCTGGACTAGTAATCTTAATACTGCCCACAAGGTTGCCAAAGCGCTGCGTGCAGGGTCGGTTTGGGTTAATAACTACAATGGCGGTGACATGACCTTACCCTTTGGTGGCTTTAAACAATCGGGAAATGCACGCGACAAATCACTGCACGCGATCGATAAATACACCGAACTCAAGACCACGTTAATCAAGTTAGAAGATTAACGTGCACAGCGGCCATATCATAGTGATATGGCCGCTTTTATGAGGCACTTAACAATCAGTCCACGCTATAAATTACTGCTTGCGATCAATAAACACACAAAAATCACAACAATGTTAACGATATGAGTGATTAACCATTTTTTTGCTAACAATATTTAACGCTATGAGGTATAAATATAGCTCGTTTGTAGTGTTCAATATATTGTTAGGGGAAAGTTTTAATGGAAGTTGGCGATCGTTTAAAGAAAATACGTCAAATGCACGGTCTATCTCAGCGTGAGTTAGCAAAACGTGTTGGCCTCACCAATAGCACCATCTCAATGATTGAACGAAATACTGTTAGCCCATCGGTAAGTTCGCTAAAGCGAATTCTTGGCGGCGTTAACATGTCGATAACAGAATTCTTTACCGCAGACTTTCAAGCCCAACCTCAAGTCGTGTTTAAAGCCGACGAATTAGTCAATATTGGCACCGATGGTGTCGAGTTAAACCTTGTTGGGGTCAGTAATTCCGATAGCCAGTTGGCTTTTCTTATCGAAAAATATGAGCCAGGCTCAGACACTGGACCTGATATGATGACCCACAAAGGCGAAGAAGCCGGTACGGTTATCGAAGGTAGCATCGAAATAACCGTTGCAGGCACCACCTATAAGCTAGGTAAAGGCGACAGCTATAAATTTTCGACTCAGCTGCCACATCGGTTTTTAAATCGCTCGAAGAAAGTGTGTAAAATCGTCAGCGCCCATACTCCGCCTACATTCTAGTATCTTATGATGAGCCGTAGTTCTGAGCTATGGCTAATCTTCCAATCTGGACATTGTTTCGCCCCTTCTCTTTCGCCGCGTACAGCGCTTTATCGGCTTGCTCTACTAATATTTTTTGATCAAAACCTGCCGCTGGCACCATCGCATATACACCAGCACTAATAGTAACCACCTCACTCGCTGAAGAAAATTGATGTTTAATCATTAGCTTTTCAATTTTACGACGCATTCTATCTGCCAATATCTTCGCCCCAGCACTGTCAGTATCTGGCAATAACACCACAAATTCTTCACCGCCATAACGACAGACATGGTCACAAGGTCGAAACATAGCACTCTTTAGTGCCTGGCCGATTGCGCGTAAGACGACATCGCCAGCAGGATGACCATAGTTATCGTTGTACAACTTAAAGTTATCGACATCGATAAGCACTACCGCTAAGGATTCCTTTTCCTGGCTCGCGTGTAGCCATTCTTTAGCAAGCTTTTCGATGAACAAGCGGCGATTTGCAATACCGGTGAGCTCGTCGGTCATTGCTATATCGAGTAATAATTCATTTGCTTGCTCTCCTTGGGACACTTGAAGTTTTAATCGTCCGGTGAACACATATATTGCGCCCGCAATGATAATAAACACAGCAAACTGCAACAGGAAAGTATCTCTAATCGTGCCACTAATACTATCAATAGTCGCTTCAATCGGAATAACGATCTCCAGTACCCCTCGCACATCGCCCACGTGCCAATCGAGATAGGGGGAATCGAGATGTGTATTATGACAATTAACGCAACTGGGCAGCATAATATCGGCTCGCGCGAAGCGTAATGATTGAACACCATTAACCATTTCAAACTTATAATAGTCGCGACTTGGCTCCTTGTTTAAGGCTTGCCAGGCATCACGAGAAAACGAATCACTCAAACCACCTGATGATTTTCGCCATGGGAACGGATAGGCACTATATAAGCGACTTTTAACCCCTTTGATGCTTAGGCTGTTGCCCAAATCCATACTGAATGTGGCAGGAAGAGGGATGGCGTTTTCATGCTCAAGATAATCATGAGTAACGGTCATGCCATTTTTTAATGCCCGGCTCACGACTTCAGAAGTATATAACGAACGAACTGTGGCAAGTGTTTCGATGTACATCTGAGCATTGGCGATGGAGAAGTCTCTAATTTTGTTTTTTGACAGGTTGTCGAGGTAATAAAACATCGCCGATAGCACAAGCGCTATCAGCACAACCGATAGCATTAATCGTTGTTGCCCCCTTTTAAATCTGTACATTGACCACGCCAAATAATCCATTATTAATAAATAGTTTAGGGGATCTACTTATCGCAATACAACACTTATTAGTTGAGATTCGGTTTTAAATTTTGGAATCCAAATTGGCACGCCGATCGTAAAACACCATCGCCGCCTTATGTGCCGATACAAAGATTGGAAGAATGTCCAAACCAATGTATCGGCGATTAGCTCGCTATCATTTTACGGCGCTTTGATTTTCATAAACACCACGTACAGTACTGGTACTAATAACAGGGTAAGCAACGTCGCAAAGCTTAATCCAAATACCAATACCACCGCCATAGACTGGAAGAATGCATCAAAGAACAGTGGCACCACCCCAAGCACAGTGGTTAGTGTGCCCATCATCACGGGGCGTACACGGCTCGTCGCTGAGTCGACAACCGCTTCAAATGGGGCTTTACCGCTGTTAATTTCAAAATCCATTTGATCCACTAGCACAATAGCATTTTTAATCAGTAATCCTGAGAGCGATAAAATACCCAATATTCCCATAAATTCTAGCGGGATACCGGTAACGACCAGTCCAAATACCACACCGATCATCGCGAGCGGCACGACTAGCCAGATCACCAACGGTTGACGTACTTTACCAAATAAAACCACCACCACTAATACCATGGCTAATAAGCCTAGCGGAATAGTAGACATTAAATCGTTCGAGGATTCTGCTGAGTCGCCAGATTCCCCACCCCATTCAAGCGTGTAACCATCAGGCAATTGAATTTTTTCGACCAACGGCAAGATCCTCGCCTGCAACGTCGATGCTAATTCACCTGGTAGCGGATCACATTGGGCAGCGATGGTAAATATGCGATCTTCGCGGCGGATCAGGCCATCACGCCAGATAGTTCTAAAGCCGTTGGTCACCTGTGCCATCGGTACCGACATGCCAGTCACTGAACTTAATACCTGAATGTCCCTGATATCGTCGATGGTATCAAATTGAGAATTAGGTACCCGTGAAATGATCGGAATAAGATCCTCATTTTCACGGTACACCCCTACTTGTTTTCCCAGATAATGCTGCGATAAAGCATTCGCTAAGTCCTGCCTTGAAACACCGGCACGACGTGCAGCACTTTGCGCATAGACTGGCTCAATCACAGCAACAGGCTGTCGCCAATCATCTTTAACTGACATGCTAGCATTATCTTTAGCCATAATATCTCTGGCTTGGTTGGCTAGCTTGCGCAGAATTTTAGGATCGTCGCCTTTAAAGATAGCTTCAATTTTTGAGCCGCCACCAGGACCCAACACAAATCGCCAAACCTTAGCCTGAGCCTGAGGGAACTGTTGCTCAATGTAGCGCTGAACCTTTGGCATCATCTGATCTAACTGGTGATAATCGTCAACGCGAATGAGTAACTGCCCATAGGCACCATTGCCAGATTCAGGGCCGTAAGTAAGCATAAAGCGAATACCACCGCCTCCGGTGATACTTTGTACAGCGTTAACATTATCCATGTCTAACACAAAGCTTTCTAACTGCTCGATATCCTTGGCTGTTTGCTCGATACGAGTGCCCTGAGGCAACCAATAGTCAACCACCATTTGCGGCGTTGTAGACTGTGGGAAGAAGCCTTTGGTCATAAACTTGGCCCCCCACAACGACAGCGCAAATAAGGCAATCGCTCCACCTATCATTAACCAACGTCGGTTGAGTACATTGCGCATCATTGATTTATAAGCACTCTCAAATTTACTTGGCTCGAGGTTTTCCTGAGTGTTTTGATCCTCTTTAAACAACCAATAGCAAGACAACGGTGTTAGCGTCAGCGCAAATACCCAACTAAAGAGTAATGAAATCATCACCACCCAAAAAAGGTGGCCGGTATATTCCGCCGTACTGCCGGGCGCGAAGCCAATTGGTGCAAATGCGATGATCCCGACTAATGTCCCCCCTAATAGTGGCCACTTTGTCTGACTAACGATCTCCTTTGCTATATCGAGTTTTTTGCTACCGCGTTTCACCCCAACCAAAATCCCTTCGGTCACGACAATGGCATTATCCACCATCATTCCGAGCGCAATAATCAGCGCTCCCAAGGAGATGCGATGCATTGGAATGCCGATCATATTCATGGTTGCTAACGTTGCACCGATAGTTAAGAGCAAGATAAAGCCAATAACAACGGCAGATCTAATCCCCATAAACAGGAATAATGTCACTATGACAATGACGAGCGCAGCAAATACATTAATAACAAAGTTATCGACCGATTCAGCCACAATTTTGCCTTGGTGGTAGTACTCATGCACCTGCATACCGAGAGGACGGCGGCTTATTGCCTTTGATATTTTAGCGTCAACGGCTTCGCCGACCACCACAACATTACCACCGGCAACGCTGCTCACGCCTAGGGCGATCGCTGGTTGTGCGTCATAACGAATCAATTTTGTCGCTGGGCTCTTATATCCTCGGTAAATGCGTGCAACATCCTTCAAATAAATGATATTTCCATCATTTGAGGTGGACACTAGCAGATTCTTAATCGAATCGACCGAATCGATGGCACCAGAAGGATCTATCACTACGCGTAGGTCGCCAATGGCGACACTACCAGCAGAGACCACATTATTTTGCGCGCTCAAAATATCATATAGCTTAGACACAGAGACACCGAGTAAGGCTGCTGAATCTTGAGATATCTCAACAAAAATGGCCTCTTGCTGCTCACCGGCTAACTGAACTTTACCAACCCCTTTAACCTGCAAAATTTCTTTTTGCAGCGCTTTGGCGTAACTTCTTAGCTCTGCATCGGAATAATCTGGGCCAGTCACAAAATAATATAAACCGTAAACATCACCAAAATCATCATTAACCATTGGCGTTAAAGCCTGACTGGGTAATGAACGCTGTGCATCTTTTATTTTGTTGCGTAACTTAGTCCAAATTCCCTGTAGCTCATCCTTATTCTTTGAAAACTGATATTTGATATCCACACTTATCTCTGACAAACCAGCAGAAGACTTAGAGCGTACCTGTTTCACTTCTTGCATCTGTTGCAGGGCGGTTTCTAACGGCTCAGTTATCTCTCTTGCAACCTCTTCAGGACTAGCTCCTGGATATTGTGTGAATACCAGAGCGGTCCGAATGGTAAACTCAGGATCTTCAAAGCGCGCCATGTTTTGATAAGCAGACCAACCACCGAAGATTGATAACAAGATGACAATGACACACAACACCTGATTTTTAATTGAAAATTCTGCGATATTCATTAGCTAATAACTCCCCACATCAACCAAGCCATTATTTCACCCAAGGGCGTACAACAGCGCCTTCAACCAATCCATCGATACCAGCAACCACAATGGTTTCGTTCAAGCTTAAACCACTTAGCACACCGAGTTCTTGACCGACACCAGCATCGAGCACGACAAAGCGCTTATGCACCGCCATTGTTTTTGGATCAACGACCCACACAAAGGTGCGCTGGCCATCATTACCAATCGCATTGAGTGGCACTTTTATCTCATTGCTTCCTTCGCTTGACACGATGTTGTTAAACAACACCTTCGCGCTCATGCCAGGTAAGATGACCAGCTCATCGATGGCATCAAAACCAAAGATAACTTCATAGGTTTGGAGTTGCTGATCGGCCTCTAATGCCGCTTCTTTAAAGGTTGCTTTAATTCTATATTCAGGCGCGGCATCGAGTATTACATAGGCTTCTAAATCGCTGCCTTTAGCATCTTTGGAATGAATGATTATCTTAGATGGCAAATCGATCTTAGCTTCCAATTCGTTAAGCGATAGCAGCGAGAATACCTCGACACTGGACGTGACGAACTCTTGATTCTCGCGCATTACCTTAGCGATATGCCCAGAAAATGGAGCGTGTAAGCTGGTGTCGTCAAGTGCCTTCTTAGCACTACTTAAGAGTGATTGTTTCACTTCGAAATCAGCTTTGAGCTTAGCTAAGTCACGTTTAGAAATCGCCCCTTTATCACTAAGTGAAAGTGCACGTTTATATTCGACATCGGCATTTTCAAATTGCGCCTGAGCCTGAGCGAGCTTGGTCTTATAATCGCGCGTATCTAACTGCCCAAGTAATTGGCCCTGCTTTACTTCCATCCCATCGGTTACCGCCAAATTGGTGATAATGCCCGACACCTGAAACGATAATAAAGATGACTTCTTCGCCTGAATAACCGCAGGGAAATTTAACGCGTCGTTGTTATTACTTGCTCCCACCTGTGCTAATTTTGCGGGGCGCACAATATTGTCCATCTCATCGGTTGACTGCTTGGCTTGTTCACCACAAGCAGCCAATAGGCTGACCACTAGCAATAGTAAACCCGCTCTATATTTATCTAACATAATTACTAACTCCATTATCTGTGTTCAAATTTTAACTAGCGTTTAGTGTCTAAATATCCTGCGATAAATTAACCACGGCATAACCAATCGCCATATAAATGTACTTATCAACGTCACTATCATTCTCTGGTAACCGCATTTTTAGACCAGCTACCCCCTCGGCACTACTAATGATAACTTCTAATCCTTTAATCAAGTGACGATATTCATCGCAATTTTCAAGCGCAGATACCCATGAGTCATAAAATGCTGACGCACTAGTAAAATCTAAAGGCCGCTCGATCATTGAGGCTATAATTGGCCTAATGCTAATGATTAAATCTTCTTTCTTCCTAAAGTGTCCATTAATGCTGGAACGCCCCACCCCGGCAATGACCGCAATATTAGTAAAAGTGAGTGCAGAAAAACCCAGAGTTAAAATTAATTCAATAGCCCCATCAATGATTTTCTGACGCGTTTTCAGTGCATCCTTCTGGCTAACTCGAGGCATCTCTCTTTCCCGGCCCATATAATAAAAATAGAGGATAGCATCCTTTAAATAAATAATAAAGGATGTCATCCGCTATTATTATTACTAGCAACAAACTAATAAGATTTACCTAAACACTTGATCCAAGGTTTTATTTATCGCAAGATAAATAAAACGCCACAGGGATTGAGGTATTACGCACATGGTAGACAAAGTTAAACAGCAGAACGTTCCAAGTTCATTTACTCCATCTTCTATATCCACCAATACCGTACAACCATTTTCCGATAATGACTGGCGTAGCGGCTCATTAACTCACGAACTCAATCTAAAATCGATCCTTGCCAAACGTGCACAAACCAATCAGCCAATGCTAGAATTTTCACTACCCAATGCTCAATTAGAATCGATCAATCTGGTAAACCGCGCGTCGAAATTAGGCTACGAAATGCACAAGGCCGACTTTTATCGTGCAAATCTTCATAATGCTCACTGCTTTAAATTAGATTTAACCGGTAGCTCGTTGATGAAAGCAGATTTTTCTGGCGCGAATCTTCACTGTGCAAATTTAACTGACTGTAATTTGCTTGGCACTAACTTTGAAGGGGCGAAGCTTGAGCATGTTGTATGGGGCGATAAGGTATTGCAAGAGCAGCATGCAGCGCAGACAAAGTCTCGAGAGGAGCGCTTAGATCTTTATCAGCAAGCCGAAGAGATTTATCGCAATCTACGTTTAGTCTCGGAGAAACAAGGGTTATTTGAAGTAGCTGGCACTTTCTTTCAGCGCGAAATGATCATGCGCCGTAAACAAATGCCTAATTTTTCGTTCAATCGAATAGTATCAAAAGCTGTCGACTTATTTTGTGGTTATGGCGAACAGCCCATAAGGGTCGTTGGTTTTACTTGGACTGTTATCCTTACCTTTACGCTGTTGTTTTTCATCTCTGGTTTACAATTTGCCGGGCAGCCTGTCGGGCTAAATTTCGATAAACCTTTTAACGAGAATTTCGATGCTTTTGTCAGTTGTGGCTATTTTAGCATTGTTACCTTTACCACCTTAGGCTACGGCGACATTATCCCCATTGGACCATCACGAATATTAGCCTCAGCCGAAGCACTGTTTGGTAGCTTCACTCTGGCGCTATTTGTGGTGGTTTTCGTTAAGAAAATGACACGATAAGGGCAATAAACGAGGACTGTTATATTCGTCCCCCCCAAAGATCTGATGACCTCGTCATCACGCAAGTCCTTTATGCGGGCTCTCAAGCCATAAACTCGGTGCAATAGCAGACTGAACAAGATCCCCGATAAAACAACTCGAGGATGACGTTTTTTGTTCGTCATCCCGCAAGTCTCTTATGCGGGACCTTCATCAACGCACACCTTAACCAAGGCATGCGCGTCACAAGGTCCCCGATAAAACAACTCGGGGATGACGTTTGGCGCCTCTAATTTTGGCTATAAACACAAAAAAGCCCCTGCAACGAGTGCAGGGGCTTCCGTGAGGACTGTCCCTTGTGTCCGGAGGACGAAGGAAACATTCCGAGATAGGTGTCTAGCAATGTCCTACTTTCACATTCGCCCCACGCAACGCTGCATTGCTTGATGCCCGCTCCATTATATTGCACTGACTGCGTCAGCGACGATCGTTGTAAAAATATGACGTGAGATATTATATTTTTAAAAGGCTAACAACGAAAAACGCCCCAGCATTTCTGCTGGGGCGTTAGTCTAAATGGGTGATTGGCAATGTCCTACTTTCACATGGGGAAGCCCCACGCAACGCTGCATTGCTTGACGCCCGCTCCGATGTATTGCACTGACTACGCAGGAGAATCGTTTAAAAAATATGGCGAGAGGAATTGAGTTTTCTAAAGGCTATAAACACAAAAAAGCCCCTGCAA
>Ga0209292_1002189_pt1 | contig 22769 bp, 20 predicted proteins | sample GOMGulsemesocosm_2_FD_184634 | JGI IMG/M metagenome (GOLD analysis project Ga0209292, IMG submission 184634) | Methane-oxidizing microbial communities from mesocosms in the Gulf of Mexico - GOM9C Gulf of Mexico (SPAdes) (version 2) | ecosystem: Environmental > Aquatic > Marine > Cold seeps... | reverse complement strand
ACCGTTACTATTTTTTTTAACGAATTTACGCCTCTAGAGGCTCTATATATATTATGGCTTGTAATAATTGCGGTACCGGAACAGACGGGAAACCAAAGGGTTGCAAAAGCAATGGAACATGTGCTTCAGACAGCTGCAACAAACTTACTGTTTTTGACTGGTTGTCAAACATGAACTTACCTAGCGGACAAGAACCTTTCAACTGTGTTGAAGTACGTTTCAAAAACGGAAGAAAACTTTACTATAAAAACACTGAAAAATTAACATTATCAATTGGAGATATTGTTGCTACTGAAGCTTCACCAGGACATGATGTTGGAATGGTAACTTTAACAGGAGAACTTGTTAAAGTACAAATGAAAAAGAAAAAGGTAAAGATTGACAGTGAAGATGTCCAAAAAATATACCGTAAGGCAAACCAAAAAGACATTGACATATGGACTAGTTCTCGTGAAAAAGAAGAACCAATGAAGGTTCGCGCAAGACAATTGGCTATTGAGTTGAAATTAAAAATGAAAATCTCTGATATTGAATTTCAAGGAGATGGATCAAAAGCTACGTTTTATTACACAGCTGAAGAGCGTGTTGACTTCAGGCAATTGATTAAAGAATTTGCCAAAGAATTTAGTATTCGAATAGAAATGCGTCAAATCGGATTCCGACAAGAAGCAGCTAGACTTGGAGGAATTGGATCATGCGGAAGAGAGCTATGTTGTTCTACTTGGCTAACAGATTTCAGGTCAGTCAGTACTTCTGCCGCACGATACCAACAGTTGTCTTTGAATCCGCAAAAATTAGCAGGACAGTGTGGGAAATTAAAGTGTTGTTTGAATTATGAATTGGATTCTTATTTAGATGCTTTAAAATACTTTCCCGATAAAAACGTCAAGTTAAGAACGAAAAAAGGAAATGCTGTTTCTCAAAAAACTGATATTTTTAAAGGAATGATATGGTATGCCTATGAAGGTGAATGGATGAATTGGTTTATGATTACCACCAAGGATGCTAATGAGATTATTGCTGAAAATAAAAAAGGAAACCTTGTTCCTAATTTAGAAGACTATACTTCTGATTTAGTAGAAGAAGTAGCTGTTGAATTTGAAAATGTTGTAGGACAAGATAGTTTAACTCGTTTTGACAAACCAAAACAGAAGAAAGGTCGTAAGCCACACCAAAAAAGAAAACCTCAAAATTCAGCGAATACAAAAGATACTCCGAATAATAAAAGAGAAAACTCTAACAAACGTCGCCCACAAAGGAAAAACGACAATAAAGAAAACTCTAACAAGCCACAGAACAAACGTCACCCTCAAAAGAAAAGAGACGACAAAGAAAACCCTAACAAGTCTACTGGACAACAAAACAGAAATAAAAAACCTACACATAAGCCAAAGGCTCAAAGTGGAGACGATGCAAAGAAACCTCAACACAAACCGAGACCAAAACCTCAAAATAAAAACAACCCAAAAAAAGACAATCCACCTAAAACCGATGCGTAATTTTTTAGTCCTTTTAATAGCAATAGTAACATTTGTTGCATGTGACTCTAAACATGTGCATGATGAATATAAAACTATTTCCAATACATGGAAAAAAGGAGACTTTGTACCTTTTTCATTTAAAGCACCAGACACTATCAACAGCTATAATCTATTCTTAAATGTTCGCAACAATAACGACTATGAGTTTAGTAATTTATTCTTGATTGTGGGACTAAACTTTCCTGAAGGAAACAAAACTATTGACACGTTGGAATATGAAATGACCACCCCTAGAGGAGAATGGCTAGGAACCGGTTTTTCAGATATAAAAGAAAATAAGTTGTGGTTTAAGGAGCAATTTCAGTTTCCAAAAAATGGTGATTACACTCTTAGTATAGAACACGCTATTAGAAAAAATGGAGACACTAGAGGCATAACTGAATTAAAAGGAATTACTGAAGTAGGATTTAGAATAGAAAAAAATACACAAGAGAAAAAAGCATTATAGTATGGCAAAGAAAGTGCAAAAAAAAGCAGTAAAAAAAACTACCGGCTTCGGAAAATTCATTAAATGGTTCTGGCTATTGTTTGTGTTAGCTATTATCTGCGTTGCATTACCATTTATTTTAGCATCCATGGGTGCTTTAGGTGACATGCCTGACCATACCGTTTTAGAAAACCCTAAAACAAATCTTGCCTCTGAAGTTATTAGTATAGACGGAAAAACTCTAGACAAGATTTATTTAAAAGATAATAGAACCCCTGTTGCTTATGACGATTTATCAAAACATTTAATTGATAATCTTGTTGCTACAGAGGATGAGCGTTTTTATGAACATTCTGGAATTGACATAAGAAGAACTATTACCGCTATCATTCAAATGGGACGCCGTGGTGGCGGGAGTACTATAACCCAGCAAGTTGCGAAATTATTATTTCATAAAAGAGAACATGCGACTACTATTGAAAAGTTAAAACAAAAAATTAAAGAATATGTAATTGCTACTCGTCTGGAACGCCAATATACCAAACAAGAAATTATAACCATGTATTACAATATTTATGATTTTGGAAATAATGGCGATGGTATTCGTTCCGCTTCGAGAATTTACTTTGGGAAAGAACCTAAAGATATCGATATAGAAGAAGCAGCTATGTTGGTTGGAATGTTTAAAAACTCTTCTCATTACAATCCAGTTAGAAATCCTGAAGGAGTTACCAACAGAAGAAATGTAGTCTACAAACAAATGCATAGGAACGAATTGATTTCCGAGACTCAAAAAGATTCATTACAGAAGCTACCTTTAAAGCTAGATCTGCATCCAGAGACGCATAATGCAGGTATAGCAACTTATTTCAGAAGTCATTTAAAAAAAGAACTGAAAAAATGGATTAAAAAGAATCCGAAAAACAAAGAGGGTGACTTATATAATGAATATAAAGATGGTCTAAAAATATATGTAACTATTGATTCTCGCATGCAAGCTTTTGCTGAAGAAGCTATGAAAAAGCATATGAAAAACCTACAAGGAGAACTTGACAAACAAAACAAGAAAAACAAAACTGCTCCTTTTAGAGATTTGGATCAAAAAAAAATCGATAAGTTATTGACACAATCCATGAAATGGTCTGAGCGCTATAGAATGTATACCAAAGAAATGGGTAAGTCAAAAAAAGAAGCCTATGCCTCTTTTGATGTAAAAAAGAAAATGAAAGTTTTCTCATGGAAAGGCGAAATAGATACTGTGATGACTCCTAGAGATTCAATGCTATATTACAAGAAATTTTTACACGCAGGGCTATTATCTATTGAACCACAAACAGGTAATGTAAAAGCATGGGTTGGCGGTATCAATCATAAACACTTTAAATATGACCATGCTAAACAAGGGAAACGACAAGTAGGTTCTACTTTCAAGCCTTTTGTATATGCAACTGCTATAGACCAATTAAAATATTCACCATGTGACACTATGGAAGATACTTTTGGATGTATATCCGAAGGAAGGTTTGGACTTTTAGAGGATTGGTGTCCAAAAAATTCTAACGGTAAGTATTCTGGTAAAATCACTTTAAAAAAGGCTCTTGCTAATTCTGTGAATACCATTTCCATGCAATTAATGGATAAAGTTGGACCAAAAAATGTTATACAGATGGCTCACAACTTAGGAGTTAAAAGTGATATTATTGAAGCTCCTTCTATTTGTTTAGGAACTCCAGATTTAAGTCTATATGAAATGGTAAATTCATACAGTACTTTAGCAAACATGGGGCAATATGTAAAGCCAACTATTATTTCAAGAATTGAAGACAAAAACGGAACAGTCTTATATCAAAATGTTCCTGAAACGAAAGATGTACTGAGTGAAGAATCTGCTTATGTTACGGTTAAGCTAATGGAAGGTGTAACTCGTTTCGGGTCTGGAGCTAGATTAAGATCAAGTAAAGGCTGGGGAGCGGAATATACTAAAGGACTAGTTACTGGACATCCATATCAATTCACTAATGACATTGCCGGTAAAACGGGTACTACACAAAATAACTCTGACGGTTGGTTTATGGGAATGGTCCCTAACCTAGTAACAGGAGTTTGGGTTGGTGCAGAAGACAGGGCAGTCCATTTTAACTCTATAAGATACGGACAAGGAGCAACTATGGCTTTACCTATATGGGCACAATACATGAAAAGTTGTTATACAGAAAAAGAATTAAATATATCACAAGAACCATTTCAAGAACCAGAAAACCTTAGCATTGAAGTAGATTGCCAAAAAGGCGCAAAGGAAAATGAGGAAGATACCAATGGTGATTTAGATTTTTAAGGTTACGATAATATAATATTACACCATGATTAAAAAAACAGTACAAAATGTAGAAGAGGCCCTAACAGGAATAAAAGACGGAATGACGTTGATGTTAGGAGGTTTTGGACTTTGTGGAATTCCTGAAAACAGTATTTCTGAATTGGTCAAAAAAAACGTAAAAGGAATCACTTGTATTTCAAATAACGCAGGGGTTGATGATTTCGGATTAGGTTTATTACTACAAGGAAAACAGATAAAAAAAATGATTTCTTCTTATGTAGGAGAAAACGATGAGTTTGAACGTCAAATGCTTTCTGGAGAATTGGATGTAGAATTAACTCCTCAAGGAACCTTAGCTGAAAAATGCAGGGCTGCACAAGCAGGTTTTCCAGCATTTTTTACACCTGCTGGTTATGGAACTGAAGTAGCCGAAGGAAAAGAAACAAGAGAGTTCAACGGAAAAATGTATGTTTTGGAAGAGGCTTTTAAAGCAGATTTCGCCATAGTAAAAGCATGGAAAGGAGATACTGCTGGAAACTTAATTTTTAAAGGAACTGCACGTAATTTTAATCCATGTATGTGTGGAGCAGCAAAAATAACTGTTGCTGAAGTTGAAGAACTCGTTCCTGCTGGTGAACTAGACCCTAACCAAGTTCATGTACCTGGAATATTCGTACAACGAATTTTTCAAGGAACAGCATACGAGAAAAGAATTGAGCAACGAACAGTAAGACAAAGAAACTAGATCATGTTAGATAAAACAGGAATAGCAAAACGTATTGCTAAAGAATTAAAAGATAGATATTTTGTTAATCTTGGTATTGGTATTCCAACCCTAGTTGCAAACTATATCCCTGATGGAATTGAAGTTGAGTTTCAAAGTGAGAATGGCGTTTTAGGAATGGGGCCATTCCCATTTGAAGGAGAAGAAGATGCTGATATTATTAATGCTGGAAAACAAACTATTACTACCATGAATGGTGCAAGCTTTTTTGACTCAGCAACAAGTTTTGCCATGATACGTGGTCAACATGTTGATCTTACCATTTTAGGCGCTATGGAAGTTTCTGAAAACGGAGATATTGCCAATTGGAAAATTCCAGGAAAAATGGTAAAAGGTATGGGTGGAGCTATGGATTTGGTTGCTTCAGCTGAAAATATTATTGTTGCCATGATGCATACCAACAAACGAGGAGAATCAAAATTATTAAAAAACTGTTCTCTTCCGTTAACTGGAGTAGGATGTGTTAAAAAAATAGTAACTAACCTTGCTGTACTTGAAGTTACAGATAAAGGTTTTAAGTTACTTGAGAGAGCTCCTGGAATTTCTGTAGAAGATATTCAAAAGGCCACTGAAGGAACCTTGATTATAGAAGGAGACATTCCTGAAATGACGTTGGATTAAACCACAGCTGGGTTTTAATTTTCCACAACATAAGGATTGTTCTCACACGCAATAATTCTAATCTTAAACCGAAGTTACTTTTATAAGTTACTTCGGTTTATATTTTATATCCCTTTTGGAATTGCCTCAATAAGTGATTTTGTATATTCTGATTCAGGGTTTTTATAAATTGAATCTGCTTCACCAATTTCTTCAATTTCACCCTTATTCATAACCACTAACTGATCACTCATATATTTTACAACAGCCAAATCGTGTGAAATAAATATATAACTGAATCCAAATTTATCTTTTAATTCATTCAATAAGTTCAATACTTGAGCTTGAACTGAAATATCCAATGCAGATACTGACTCATCACAAATAATTAATTTCGGGTTAACAGCAATTGTACGTGCAATTCCTATTCGTTGGCGTTGTCCACCAGAAAATTCATGTGGATAACGATAAAAATGTTCTTCCAATAGCCCTACACGCTCTAATAATTCTATTGTTTTCTCTTTTCGTTCTTTGTCATTTTTATGCAACTTATGAACCTTCATTGGTTCCATAATTGCCTTACCTACAGGAATCCGTGGATTTAATGATGAATAAGGGTCTTGAAATATAAGTTGAATTTCTTTCCTTAAATTCCTCAAGGCTGATTTAGATATTTTTGTTATGTCCTCCCCTTTGTAAAAAATCTCTCCTGAAGTTGCCTTATCTAATTGTAAAATAGCATTCCCTAAGGTAGATTTCCCACAACCTGATTCTCCTACTAAACCTAGCGTTTCTCCTTCATACAAATCAAAACTAACATTATTTACAGCTTTGAAACTAGTATCCTTAGTAAACAGGAGTCCTTTTGTAACATATTCTTTATCAACATTAACTACTTTTAATAACGGAGATGTGCTATATATTGTTTCATGATTACTTGCTCTTTCAGAAGATGAAATAACAGTATTTGATATTGAATTACTTAAATAATCCTGAATAGTAGGTAGTACTTCTAATCGCTCATTTACTGACGGTCTAGAGTTAATTAAGGCCTTGGTATAATCATGTTTCGGAGAATTAAACACCTCTTTAACACTACCATTTTCAACAATATTACCCTTATACATTACAACCACACTATCACTAATTTCAGAAACTAATGCTAAGTCATGAGAAATAAAAATGATACTCATTCCTGTTTCCTTTTGAATTGACTTAAGTAACAAAATAATTTCTTTCTGAACCGTAACATCTAGTGCTGTTGTTGGTTCATCTGCAATCAAAACATCAGGCTTACAAGCTATAGCCATAGCAATCATAACTCGTTGCTTTTGTCCGCCAGAAATTTGATGTGGATATTTATTGAATATTATTTCTGGTTCAGGAAGCCTTACCTTTTCAAATAACAATAACACTTCTTGTTTCGCTTCTGATGCTGACAAATTTAAATGACGTTCTAGTACCTCAATAACTTGCCTTCCACAAGTAAGTGAAGGGTTTAAAGATGTCATTGGCTCTTGGAAAATCATTGCAATTTTATTACCGCGAAGTTTCTGGAATTCAGCGTTACTGTATTCTAACAAATCATCTCCTAAATAATTTATTTCTCCCGAATTATATTTTGTTTGTTTTTTAGGCAACAAACCTAAAATCGCTAAGGATGAAACAGATTTCCCTGAGCCTGATTCTCCTACAATCCCTAAAATTTCATTCTTCTTTAACTGATAAGAAACATCAAACAATACTTGATTTGTACCTTGATGGCTTTCAAAAGAAATAGATAGATTTTTAACCGTTAAAATATTTTCTACCATATATTAAATTATGAATGTATGTTTTTACACTTTTAATCGACTACAAATCAAACGAACTAATCACTTGATTTTCAGTTAAAATTAAGTTAATTATTTTTATTAAATTAGCAGACCCTGAATAAGAACCCAAAACTCACATTAATGAAAAACTATTACTTTTTAAAGAAAATATTCACTTTATGTTTTCTATTATACCTAACAATAGGTTATTCTCAAACGGAACAGCAAAAAAAGCAAATCATTAAATCATATGATTTAAACAAGCTAAAGCAATTAGAAGAACAATTTAGCTTAAATGATAGAATTGAAAAAGAAAATGCTATAAAAGTTGCAAAAACAAAAGGATGGCCCATTATTAAATATAATAAGGATGGCACATTTGATGAACTACAACGCTTAAGAATTGATGGAACCCCTGTTTATTACACCACTTATAATGAGGATGCAGCCATATCTACTAGAGCAAACTTTATGCACAATGGAGGAGGATTAGGGTTAAATGTTGAAGGACAGGGTATGACTGCCTATGTTTGGGATGGAGGAGCAACCAGACCAACTCATGAGGATTATTCTGGTAGAGTGAGTATCGGTGATGGGATTACCGTTGGGAATTCAAATAGTTTTCACGCACAGCATGTAACAGGTACTATCGTTGGTCTAGGGTTAGGTAATGTAAGTGGACGAAATTCTAAAGGAATGGCTCCACAAGCTAATGCTGTGACTCATTATTGGGACAATGATTTAGGAGAAGCTACTGCCGCTGCCACAAACGGTATGTTATTATCAAATCATTCTTACGGATCTAATATTGTAAATGTTCCTGATTGGGCATTTGGAGCATATACTACTGATGCACAAGACTGGGATGAATTAATGTATAATGCTCCTTACTACCTAATGGTTGCAGCAGCTGGAAACGACGGTAATCAAAATTCTGAAAATGGGACTCCTTTAGGAGGAAACTCTGCCTACGATAAATTATCAGGAAACAAATTAGCAAAAAACAATATGGTTGTTGCTAACGGACAAGATGCCAATATTGGTATTAACGGAGTGTTAACAAGTGTCTCTAGAAACACAGGTAGCTCGGAAGGTCCAGCTGATGATTTCCGTATTAAACCCGATATTATGGGAAATGGTACTAGTTTACTTTCTGCCTATGATACTAATGACAGTGCTTATAACGCAATTTCAGGAACCTCTATGGCTTCTCCAAATGTTTGTGGTTCTTTATTACTATTACAACAACACCATAGTAATACCAATGGGAGTTTCATGAAAGCAGCTACATTAAAAGGGCTAACTTTACATACCGCTGATGATACCGAAGCAGCTGGTCCAGATGCAAATACTGGTTGGGGGCTCATGAACACAAAAATTGCTGCAGAAACAATTACTAACCATGGATTTCAATCATGGATATCTGAAGAAACATTATCACAAGGTGAAACATTTACAATGACTGTACAGTCTGACGGGACAAGCCCTTTACTAGCCTCTGTTTCTTGGACCGATCCTGTCACTGGAGGATATACAAATGGTGGTGTTACCAATGAAGCTACTGCTGCATTAGTAAACGACTTAGATATTAGGGTTACTCAAGGAGGTGTGCCAAATTACCCATGGAAACTTACTGGAGTCAATTCCAATACTAATTCTATAGGTACGGATAATACTGTTGACCCATATGAAAGGGTTGATATTAATGGAGCATCAGGTACTTATACAGTTACCATTACTCATAAAGGGACATTAACCAATGGTCCTCAAAGATTTTCTTTAATCATTACTGGATTGACATCAGTTTTCGCTTTAAATACTACAACTCCATCACAAACGATTTGTTCGTCAAGTGATGCCACTTATAATTTTAACTATACACAAACAGGAGGTGGTACAACAAGCTTTTCTACTTACGACCTTCCATCTGGAGCAACATTTAATACTTCTCCTACGACAATGAATACTACAGGGAATTTCAATGCGGTATTTGGAAACCTAACGGCCGTTACTGCCGGTAACTATGAATTTGGAATTCTTGCAGATAACGGAAGTGAAACTGAAACTAAAAACATTAATTTAAGAGTGGTACATTCCGACTTTACTCCCTACCCACAAATATTAACATCCCCCGCAACAGGAACTACTGCAGCATCAACTTTTCAGACATTAACTTGGCAGGAGAATCCTAATGCAGAAGATTATTTTATTGAAATAGCAACAAACCCTGATTTCACAACTATTATTAGTTCTGCCACTATTACCAATACAAGTTACACCCTAGATACCACTACCAGTTATACTCTTGAGGGCTTAAATATTTCAACTGTATATTATTGGAGAGTTAGACCAAATAACAGATGTAATACAGGTAATTATTCTGAAACATACAGTTTCCAAACAGGGTCTAATAACTGTAATTCCGTTACGCAAACAACGGACACCATTATTACCGATCAATCTACAGTTAGCTCAACAGTAAATTACCCTAATGCTTTAACAATTGGCGATGTTAATATCACCGTTGATTACACACACACTTGGATTGGAGATGTATCATTAACATTAATTTCTCCTGCTGGAACAAGAGTAACATTAATACAAGTAAGTACTTGTGCTGAACAAACTAATTTTAACTTCAAGTTTGATGATGACACTCTAAACACTATAGATTGTCTTGCAGGAAATACTAACTACCCAGCAATTAACACTTATAAACCTGTTTCTCCACTATCAACCTTTAATGGTGAAACATCTAATGGATTGTGGACATTAGAAATAACCGATGGCGGACCAGGTGATACTGGTACTGTAAATGAGTGGGCATTGGAAGTATGTGATCAATATATTTTAACAGGGACTACTCCAAACTTTACCAATAATGGCTTAAATCCTAACTTAAATTCTACTTATACAACACTTACTGGGGATATTGAAGCTACAACAGCTGCTGAAACTGCAACACAACAAGTATACACTTTAACTGAGTTACCGACTAAAGGGACGTTACTTAAAAATGCTACTGCTCTAACTATTGGAGACATATTTACTCAGGATGATGTAAATACTTCAAAAATCACCTATGCAAACACTGAAGTTGTTGCATTTGTAGATCAGTTTAAAGTTGATATTCAAAATGCTACTAGTGGATGGCTTCCTAACCAAATAGTGCCAATAAATGGGACTTTAGGTGTTATTGAATTTGATTCAAATGATTTAACTATATCACCAAACCCTACTAAAGGGATAATTAATATTCAAATTCAATTTGCAACAAATACTGATGTTATGATAAATCTTTTTGATCTTCAAGGTCGAAATGTGTTTCATACTTCAAAAGAATCTAATTCTGGATTATTCAATACCACATTAGATTTCGGTAAACTTGCTAATGGAGTTTATATAATTGATATACAACAAGGGAATAAGAAAACAACTAAACGAATTATTATCAATAATTAATTGGGAATTACAATTTATGTATAAAAAAACCGAAGCTTTAAGCTTCGGTTTTTTTATACATAAATAATTTCTTTATCCATTAATAGTGCTTCTCTTTTAAATTTTAAAAACACTTGAGCTACGGCAATAGTGTCTTTTTCACAATAGTTCACTATTCTCCCTAAATCATTTTCTTTATAATATACTCCAGCAACTTGGCTACCATCTATATCGTCTTTTGGCGATGGCACTCCTAAGATACTTGTTAATAGTTTTAATGAAGTATAATGCTTATAGTCACCAAACTTCCAGAGTTCCAGAGTATCTAAGTGTGGAATTTCCCAAGGTTTTTTTCCAAACAAATTTAGTACTTTAGGCAATTTTATTTGATGGATGACCATTCGTCTTGCTATGAATGGAAAATCAAATTCTTTACCATTATGGGCACATAATAAATGATATGGTTTATAGAAATGTTTATCTAACAGCACTTTAAAGTCTAATAAAACCTGTTGTTCCTCTCCCGAAAAGGAAGTAACTCTAAAGTTTCTATCTGAATTACTGGCTACAAAATAACCCACAGAAATGCATACTACTTTCCCAAATTCAGCCCATATTCCAGCACGATCATAAAACTCCTCAGGTGAAAATTCTTCCTTTCGTTGGTATTTTGTTTTTTGACCCCAAAGTTCCTGAACATTATCGTCTAACTCGTTGTAGTTAGCAAATTCTGGAACAGTTTCAATATCCAGAAACAGGATGTTTTCTGATTTAATTTTTTCAAGCATACTACTTTTTAATTAAGTTTTCTTAACTGAATCTTCTCTTTGTAATAGTTTGCTTGGAATTTAAAGATACATATAAAAGAAGAATAATCAGGCTTGAACTAATAATCTGTACTCAACATTCAAATATAATTTCAAAATCCCAAACACTAGACACCTTTATAGTAACAAGTTGAAATCATGCTAAAAACAAAAAAGATACACCATAACGCACACCTTTTTAAGCTATGTATTTGTTTATTTTAAACATACTATTAAAACAACGATTGTTGCTCACAACCTTGTTCGTGCTCTAACAGCCATTTTTTCCGCCATAGTCCCCCAGCATAACCAGTTAAGGATCCATCAGAACCTACTACTCTATGACATGGGAATACAATCCAAAAGGGGTTTTTACCATTTGCAGTAGCCACTGCTCTAATGGCTTTTTCATCGCCTAATAAACGAGCTTGCTTTAAATATGTAATCGTGCGTCCGTATGGAATGTTTAAAAGGGACTCCCAAACGTTTTGCTGAAATTCAGTACCGTTATAATCCAATTTTAATCCAAATACTTTTCTGTTTCCTTTAAAGTATTCATCCAATTGGAGGACACATTCTTGAAGATAATCAGGGATTATCTTTGAAGTTTCAATTTTATCATCTAGAATAGAGACTTTAGAAACCCCTTGCACACTTCCTTTAATTTCACAAAACCCTAAAGGTGTATTAATGTATACTGTTTCTAAATCACTACTCATCATCGATAATTCCTAGACGTTTAGCACGGTCTTCCCAGTTTTTTCTAGCTAATTGTTGCATATCAGAATCCGTATCACTTTCATCCATTATTTCCAGGCCTAATAAGGTTTCAATTACATCTTCCATCGTTACGGCACCACTCACTGAACCATATTGATCTACCACCAAGGCAATATGCTCTTTTTCAGCAATAAATTTTTCGAATAAATCAGGAATTGGTACATCTCGGTTTACAACCATTATTTTACGTTGCAACTCACTTAACAACATATTATCTTGATCTTCTGCTAATTGCTTATATATATCGTCTTTTAATACGTAACCAATAATATTATCTGGCTGGTCTTGATAAATTGGGATACGTGAAAAACGTAAGTTTTTATTTGCCTCATAAAAAATTTTAATACTAGTGCGCTCTTCAGCTATTTTCATAACGCTTCTCGGAGTCATAACATCTTTGGCTAAGATAGATTTAAAATTTAATAAGTTCTTAATCACTTTTGATTCTGATTCTTCAAACACACCTTCTTCTTTAGCAATATCCGCCATTGCTGAAAAATCTTCTCTACTTAACACGCTTTCTCCGTGCGCCCCTTTACCAATAAGCTTAGTGGTTAACTGTAATAACCATAATAGGCCTGTCCATTTTAAAGGAAACATTAATACTTTTAATGCTATAGCCGTAAAATTTGCTAAGTTTTTCCAATATGTTGCCCCTATTGTTTTTGGGATAATTTCTGAAACAACTAATATTAACATAGTCATAATAGCTGATACAACCCCTACAATATTAAATCCTAAGACATCTATTTTATAAGGTAACTGTTCTGCTTGTACTCCCACTAAAATCGCTCCTACAGTATGTGCAATCGTATTTAAAGTAAGAATAGCAATCAAAGGTTTATCAACATCCTTTTTCATTACCTCTAACTCTAAGGCATACGCTTTTCCTTCTTTCTTTTTTACATTAAGAAAGGTATTGGTTACACTTAACAATACTGCTTCTAATACTGAACATAAAAAAGAAAAAAAGATTGATACCGTAGCGTATATAAGAAGTAATGTCATTAATGTCTGTTATTAAAAATTGATTATTGCTTTAAAACGTGCTAATAAATCGGAAGAAAACTTATTAATCAAATCTTGCTCTGATTTAACAACTACTCCATCTACTTTTGCTAATTGCTCTAAAGATTTAATAAAAAAATCATAGGCTTCAATTATTCTTTTATACAAAAGATCAACCGAAGAACTATTGGCTACTTCATAATTAAATGACCACTTAATAGCATCCAACTCTTGGTGATCTTTTAAAATTATATTTAATTCATCAGTCTCTGCTTTCGATATTACACCATCTGCTATAGCTACTAGGTATAATAATTCCCCAAAAGTTTGATATAATCTATGCCTGCTTATCATTTTTTTGAGATTAGTTAGTACTCTAAAGGTATGAATTTATTAAATAAACTTCGTCTATTACTTAAATTATGAGATTAACTTGACAATATCCTTAGCAAAATAACTAGCTATAATATCTGCTCCGGCACGCTTAAAAGCCATGGTACTTTCCATCATGGTTTGATCGTGATTCAACCAACCTTTTTCTGCGGCTGCCTTAATCATAGCATATTCCCCACTTACTTGATACACAGCTACGGGAACGTCAAATTCATTTTTCACCTCTCGTACAATATCTAAATAAGGCATTCCCGGCTTAACCATTACAATATCAGCCCCTTCGTCAATATCCATTTCTGTTTCACGAAGTGCTTCAAAACGATTGGCATAATCCATTTGATAGGTTTTCTTATCACCAAATCCTGGTGCAGAATCTAAAGCATCTCTAAAAGGACCATAAAAAGCAGAGGCATATTTAGCTGAATAACTCATTATACCAACATCAATCATTCCTTCATCCTCTAAAGCTTCACGAATCACTCCTATTCTACCGTCCATCATGTCGCTAGGCGCAACAAAATCGGCTCCAGCCTCTGCATGGGAAACTGCCATTTCTGCTAATAATTCAGCTGTTTCATCATTTAAAATAATTCCCTCTTCAACAATTCCATCATGACCAAAAGAAGAATATGGATCCAAAGCAACATCAGTCATAACTAACATGTCAGGACATGCGTCTTTTACTGTTTGAATAGCGCGTTGCATTAAACCTTTTGCATTTAAAGCTTCAGTACCTGCATTATCTTTTAATTTATCTGGAACTTTTACAAATAACAATACCGACTTTAACCCCATTGCCCACAGTACTTTTACCTCCATGTACAATAAATCCAAACTAAAACGATAATAGTCAGGCATCGAGGCTATTTCTTCTTTTACCCCCATTCCTTCAACCACAAAAAGTGGTACTAAAAAATCGTTTGGAGTAATGTTATTTTCACGTACTAATGATCTGATTGCTTCATTAGTTCTTAATCGTCTATTTCTTCTAAGTGGATACATATTTTTATTTTAAACTAGCTATAAATTTTTCAACATTAAACTCTACATCATCTTCCCCTACTTGATCAAATGGGTTTTCCAAATGCATTTGGATATTATCTAAACTTACCAATATCACACTAAATAGTATTGGCATTGCGTAAATTAAATAAACAGAATATTTTTCTGCTGCAAAAGCAAAATATGGTCCGTAAATAATTGGCAAAAGAATAATAAATATTTGACTATACGTACGCAATGTACGTGGTGTTCTGTATTGGTATATGTGCTTTATTTTCTCAAAAGAAACCATCATTTTACTTAAAAATGAATTTGCTCTAGAAGCTTCTCCTGAAGGTAAGCCGAGGCTTCTTAATTTTTTTATAAACATTGATAATTCATCGAAACTTTCATAAATACCTATTTCGTTATTCTTTAGGTTTTCTAGTGGCTCTGTAAATGATGTTCTACAAGAACTTAATAGATGAGCAAGATGTTTTTTTACTTCATCTTGAGCTTCATCCGAAGCATCTGGCAACCAATGTTTCACTGCAAAAAACAAAGCCCTACCATGTGCTTTAATATTACCATACTGATCTAAAGCTGATTCCCTACGCTTATATGCTCCTCCTATAGAAAAAACAATTGGAAAAACGATTGCCGTTGCTATTAGTGTTAATGGGAAATTCGCTTTTATATGGTAATAATTACAAAAATAAGTTGATAACACAGAAAGCAATAACAAAACAAAAGTTTTATAGTTGATAATGAGCCCTATCCTTTTTATTGTTTTTAACATGTACTTATATTTTTATCTTATTAAATAATCGTTCTATCATTTTAGGTGCTCCAAAACGATATCCAAAATATATTTGGAAATAAGCATTAGAATCCTCTACTTTATTCTCTGGGCTTTTATTATAAGATACTCCAAAAGTATTGAATTGCATTCCTGTAAAAATAGTATCTGAATTATAGCCTAAATTTAAACGTCCTTCAAGACTAAAATTAGGGTGCGTCATAGATTTTTCAATCAAAACATTGTTTTCATCTTCTTCTATGGTTTTAGCAAATTTCAACCCAAAACCTGGCGACAATCCCAATGACGCGAAAAAATCATGATTCCTCCCAAACACAAAATTATGAATATAACCTGCATTTACATTCAAATCAAAATTACTTTCATTTATAATAATTACACTCTGATTTGAACTAGTCAATTCCGAATAAAAATAGGAGATACTCGGCACAAAACTTCCAGCACTTTTTGCTTGTTTCTCATTCTGAACCAATAACGCTTTAAATGAAAAGTTTTTATTCCATACATAAGCAGTTTTCCCTCCAAATCGTTTTAATTTTAAGCTACCTAATTTCAAGTATGAATCTTGATCTTTAATCCAACCATCAATAAAGTCACCTGTATTTTCTATGTAAAACCCTCCTATTTTGTAATAATTAAACTCCTGAATAAATTGCTTGATAAACAAGCGTAATTGAATCGTATTAATATCCGACTCTCCTTTTAACACTTCGTCTTCATTATTATTTAAAAATTTAGGTGAAAACCCAACGGTAAGCCCAATAAATTTGTATTGCAATGATGCCGTTGTCCTAACAGACTCATTAGGTTTTAATTCATAAAAACTACTATCAGTGCTGTTACTTACTTTATATGAAAATGAGTTGGTGTCTAATCCTAGCTTTACATTAATTTTACCTGAAAAGTCATAGGTATAGCCATTTTCTTGAGCATTACAAAATACTGCAAAAAACAAGGTAAATATTACTAAAATCACTCCTTTCATAGTACAATTTATTTAAGCCATTCTTTAGGACTCTGCAATACTTTTACTAATCGCTCCTCTTCACTTCCTTCTTCAGGAATATGATTATAATGCCACTGTACTTTCGGTGGTAAGCTCATTAAAATACTTTCTATACGTCCATTTGTTTTTAAGCCAAACAAGGTTCCTTTGTCATGCACTAAATTAAACTCCACATAACGTCCTCTACGTACTTCTTGCCAGCCCTTATTTTCTTCTGAGTATTCTAGGTTTTTTCTGCGTTCAATAATTGGCACATAACTATCTAGAAAACTATCCCCTATTTCAGTTACAAAATCATAACGATCTTGCATCGTAAGGGCTTCTGTTTCTTTTAAATAATCGAAAAACAATCCTCCAATTCCTCTTCCTTCATTTCTGTGTGCATTGTAAAAATACTCATCACATCTCTTTTTATACATTGGATAAAACGAATCATCGTGTTTATCACAAGCGTCTTTACACACCTGATGAAAATGAATCGCATCTTCATCAAACAAATAATATGGTGTTAGATCCTGTCCGCCTCCAAACCATTGAGTAACAATATTACCTGAGTTATCATACATTTCAAAATAACGCCAATTAGCATGTACAGTTGGTGCAAATGGATTTCTCGGATGTAGTACCAAACTCAACCCACAAGCAAAAAAGTCGGAGTCAGACACACCAAAATTTTTCTGCATAGCTTCAGGAAGTTTTCCATGTACAGCAGATATATTAACCCCTCCTTTTTCAAAAACATTCCCATTTTCAATTACACGAGTTCTTCCTCCTCCACCCTCTGGCCTATTCCATAAGTCCTCTTGGAATGTTGCTTTACCATCTATTGCTTCTAATTTTTTACAAATAGTATTTTGTAATTGGTGTATGTATGCTTGAAATTTTTCTTTCATATTAGTTTTCTTGATGTACTATTTTTACCGTTTCTTTTGTAGCCGAAACAACGGACAATGGCAATACTAATAAAACTCCAATAACAGGAATCATTAGTAATAGCATAAATACTATTCCGTTCCCAATTGCTATTCCTTTATGTTGCTTTACAAAAGTGATACTATCCTTGTAATTAAAATGTCGTTCTAAGGTATAGTCCATATTTCCAAAACCTGCATAATAGGCTTGTATAAGAAATATTAATCCTGTAAAAATGATTCCTATAACAGGTATTAAACTTAAAAAAAATAATGGGATTATGAATAGAATCTCTTTAAATAGATTTCTAGCGTTAATTTTTATAGCTCTAGCCAATGTAATAGAAAACTTAGCGTCTGTATGTACATCACCTAAATAATATTTTTCTATTTTTTCAGAAACGGGGCTCATAAATGGAGCTGAAAAAGCCATAACTAAATGTCGGTAAATAACTAACCCGAAGACAACAATTAGAGATGCACCGATAAAATTACTGATTATTGAAACAACATCTTTCCCCCAATCAAAAGTCCACAAACTTGTAATTTGATTCCCTATATTATCTGAAAAACAATACGCTAGCACAAAAATTATGGTAGCTGTTGCAATACTAATCAAAACTGGTATTGCAAAATACTTCCAAAGCTTGAGTTTGTTTAGTAACTCAAACGCTGAAAAATAAGCTCTAATACCTTCAAATATGTTAGTTACTATTTTCAATCCACATTCCTTTTTTAAAAGTTTTTCCGTCTAAATTATTTTCAAATACTGAAGGTATTGCAATCAGTCCTTCTTCTAATGAATTAGTAGGATCAGGTTTATAATAACAAAAATGTAAGTGTGACTCTGTCGAGTACCCCACATTTCCTGAAAAACCAATAATAGCTCCTTGCTTTACTTTATCTCCGTTTTTTACTGTAGCTCCCTTATACTTTATATGTACATACTTACTAAATGTACCTAACTGTTCATGATATATCAAAATGTAATTAGCAAAGTCTAACAATTTTTTATCTGGTGCTCCATCTGAGTATTTATCTAAAACTCCTATAATTGTGCCATCATAAACTGCTGAAATTTTTTCGCCAGTTTCCATTTTAAAATCTAAGGCATATTTAGAATCTGGATTAGTATGAGAATACTCCCCATTATATCCTTGCATTAACTTGTACCTTTTCCCTCTAGCAAAGGGTAGTGCAAGAGTACAATCAACATTTTTCTTATTTAAATCACCATATTTAACGGATACTGAAAGTAAATCGTCTAATTTATCATCTGGCAATGAGAACTTATTGTAAACTTTCTCCCTAACACTATCTTCTGGATAGACTAAAATAGAATTCAAGTGATTCGTTTCCAATAAGTTTTGCAACGAATCATTTATTGATGTAATACAAAATCGCAAAGGACTAGCAGTAGTGTTTTTTATATCAAACACAATACTGTCCTTCATTATGGTTCTTTTAAAATCAACATTAGATCCGTAGTACTTATTCTTTGGAACTCGAACAGTGTTACAAGCAATAAAAAGCACAACGATACCTAAACCGTATTTTGATAGCTTACTTATGATGCTTCGTATTCTTTTACTGCATCAATAAATGCCTTTGCATTATCTAAAGGAACATTTGGTAATATTCCATGTCCAAGATTGACAATATATTTATCTTTCCCAAACTCATTAATCATTTGAGTTACCATCTTTTTAATTTCAGCTGGTGGCGAGAACAAACGTGTAGGATCAAAGTTCCCTTGTAAAGTCATATTCCCTCCAGTTAAGTAACGTGCATTTTTAGGAGTGATAGTCCAATCTACTCCTAATGCAGAAGCATTAGATTGAGCCATTTCTTGCAAAGCAAACCAACATCCTTTTCCAAAAGCGATTACCGGAGCGTCATCTTTTAACGCTTCAATAATTTGGTTGATGTATTGCCAAGAAAACTCTTGATAATCTACTGGAGATAACATTCCTCCCCATGAATCAAATATTTGTACTGCGTTTACTCCCGCAGCAACTTTTGCTTTTAAATAGGCAATTGTAGTATCTGTTATTTTTTGTAATAAGGTATGTGCAGCAATAGGATTTGTAAAACAAAACTCCTTTGCTTTGTCGAAGTTTTTACTTCCTTGCCCTTGTACACAGTAACATAAAATTGTCCAAGGTGATCCAGCAAACCCGATTAACGGTACTTCATTATTTAATTTCTCTTTAGTAGCTTTAATTCCTTCCATAACATATCCTAATGCATCATTCACGTCTGGAACAATCACATTATTTACATCGTTTAAATTACGAATAGGATTTGGTAAATATGGCCCGAAATCTGGTTTCATTTCTACCTCAATATTCATTGCTTGAGGAATAACCAAAATGTCCGAAAACAATATAGCAGCGTCCATACCGTATCTACGGATTGGTTGCACAGTTATTTCTGAAGCTAATTCTGGTATTTGACAACGGGTGAAAAAATCGTATTTTTTCTTTAACTCCATAAATTCTGGTAAATACCTACCTGCTTGACGCATCATCCAAACTGGCGGTCTATCTACTGTTTCTCCTTTTAAAGCTCTTAAAAATAAATCGTTTTTTATCATCGTGTATCGTTGCTAATTATCAAGAAATTTTGAATAAACAAAGATACCGTAATTGCGCTTTGAAACCATACTTTTCGCTTTGAAATTTTATCCAAATACCCCAAGTATTGAACCCTTTAAAATGTATATTTGTTAATTCGGTATACGATTAGGGAAATTCGTTAATCCAAAGAATAAAACTCAATGGTGGGTTAAAACAAGATATACATTTTATGAGCACAATAGATATAGTTATAGGAGCATTACTAGTTTTTGGTTTGGTACGCGGATTTATGAAAGGATTATTTGTAGAAGTAGCTTCTATTATTGCATTAATTGCTGGGGTTTATGGGGCAATACATTTTTCTCATTACGTTTCCACCAAATTAGACGAAAGTGTGGATTGGGATCAAAACTACATTAATGTAGTTGCATTTGCAACTACCTTTTTTGTGATAATTGTTATCGTTTCTTTAGCAGGAAAAGCATTTACCAAATTAGCAGACTTTGCTTCACTTGGAATATTAAACAAACTATTAGGAGGTGTTTTTGGAGCCCTTAAATTTGGACTAATTGCAAGTGTGCTACTTATTGTTTTTTCTCACGCGAACAAAACTGTTGAGTTCATAGAACCTGAAAAATTAGAAAACTCAGTTTTATACAAACCTGTAAAAGGATTGGCTACTATGATTTTCCCTGACATCATCAAACAAGAAGAAGAGTTACGAGAAGAATTGATTGGGAGTTAGTATTATTAATCCTCAGTACTTATAGTTTCAGTTCAAACACCTAAGCCATAAATGAAAAAAAACTAATTTACGATATTTAAAATCATATTAGATATTTTGGCTATAAGTATACCTTTCAAAGCTGTCATATATTTAGCCAGTAATGTTATTCAAATATATGAATACACCCAATTAAAATGGGTTGCTTTGTTAATTTGCTCTACAGGCTTTTACATCTCTGGATTAATTAACAGCAAAACATCTTTAAAAACTATTCCTTTATCATATATTTCTCTACTCTTATTTATCCCTTTAAGATCTTTTTATTTCCCTCTCATTTATTTTCTTTTTTTGTTTGCTACAATTAGTTTACTATTAACAAGGAAAGAAATTAACCGTAAAGTTAAATGGTCATCATTTACATTAATGGCTAGCCTATTCATCTATTTTCTATTTTCTCAACCATTAATTATTAAACCAGAAGGAATTATAGAAAAAAACCAATCTGGAGAATTAACAAACGGTAATACAATTTGGGGTTTTTCTGAAGAAAAAAGCAAGTTGTTACCTGAGTCTGTTTTTATAGGTTTAAATGATAAGGAACTAGATTTAAAGTCTTTAAAAAACAAAACATTATACATCTCATTTTGGGCAACTTGATGTAACCCCTGTCGTCAAGAAAAACCAGAGTTAGAAAAATTAAAAAATGATTTTAAAAATAATCCAAACATAGTTTTTATTGATATCTCTGTTGACCACAATAAGGAGAACTGGAAGAAGTTTATTGGTTCTAATAAACCCACTGGAATTCAGTTAATTTCAAAAGATTATGCAAAAACTAGAAACTTATTTGAATTACCTGGGATTCCTACACATATAGTAGTAAACTCAGAAGGGAAATACGTTAAAGAAAGAAGTATTCAACGTGCTCGCAAGTTACTTTCTGACTCTATTTATCTTGATGATTTTATTAATAAATATTTCCTGAAGTAGTTATTAAACAGACCAGACTAGAGGATTTTAGAGCATGTAAAATTAGACTCTACAAAAACTACATACTATACAGCTAATGGGAAAAACAAACTATTAGCAAATCAATTAAACACTCTTTTTTATATTATTAAAATAAAAAATTTACAAGACTATTAATTGAAAAAAAAAAACAATTCTGAATAAAGACTCAATTATTTATAAAACCCAGTTTTACTTAAACAATATTAATCCTAAAGAATAAATTAAAATAGTGAGTATTTAATAGTCCCATATAAACTACTTAACTACAGTAATACTACCTCCAAGTACTTTTTTAGTATCAGCTAATTTTGGATTTCCGTAAATAGTAATGTTTCCTCCTGCTTTTACTTTTGCTTTTGCAATTTTAGTTGCATGTATTTTAGCAGAACCACCTGCGCTTACTGTAACTTTGGTTTGTTCAGTAATACATTCCTGAGCCTTATATATTCCACCAGAATTTACAATAACATCTTGGTTGCTTGCTTTACCTGAAAGTGTAATAATACTCCCTGAAACTACTCTTGAATTTACTCGCTGAGCATCTACTTCAAGCCTGATGATTGCTCCTTCTTGTGCTTTTATTTCTAAGTCAATTACTTTAATAATTTCATCTGAAAAGATAAAAGAACCTTCGTTTGCATCAATCAAATTCAATTCTTTGTAAAACAATACTATTTTAGTTTCATACATCGTTGACGCCTTTGGCATGTTAAACCTGACTTTTAACAATCCGTTCTTATTTACTACCTCAACATCATCTCTATGAACCCCAGAAATAACCACTTTATTTTTATCTGATTTTACCAACTCTACAGACAGTCCA
>Ga0209292_1002187_pt1 | contig 22774 bp, 13 predicted proteins | sample GOMGulsemesocosm_2_FD_184634 | JGI IMG/M metagenome (GOLD analysis project Ga0209292, IMG submission 184634) | Methane-oxidizing microbial communities from mesocosms in the Gulf of Mexico - GOM9C Gulf of Mexico (SPAdes) (version 2) | ecosystem: Environmental > Aquatic > Marine > Cold seeps... | reverse complement strand
CAAGCGGTTCATTATTATAAAACGCTTTACGTGCAATATTACTTGCAGTTGTAGAACCACCACCGACAGTTTGGTAACCTATCACATCACTGCCACTCATAGCGGTAATTCGAGATGATGTACCAATAACAGCCACAGGATATGTTGGTGTTACACCACTTACAGCAGCATTAGTTTCAGAATTAAAACCAGAGTTAACACGGAAGGTATTTAAAATATTTAAACGCCATTTATCGATACCATCAGAAAGACTCTGTTGCGGAGTACCATCCCATAACATTTCACAAATATTACTATTGTATTCGCAATAAGAATTATAAGTCCAAGGCGCACCTAAGTCGTACCAAAACGGCTGCCCATAAGCCTGTGTTATAGTTGCTGTAGCGGTTGTCCCACTCGCAGTGTCCATAGCCGTAGCAAATGGACCAAAAGAGTACGCAGATGTTTGAACCGAACTATTTGCGACTTCGGTAACAGTAGCTGCCGCCATTGCTGACGAACAAAAAAGCAGGCTGATGATACCAGCCAACTTTGTCTTATTTAACTGCATTTAATTTATTCCCTTAACCTTGCATTTCTTCAAGTTCTTCCCAGCGATTTAGAGCTGTCTCTAAAGCTAACTCTTTTTCCGCCAATGCTTCCAGCATTGGTTGAGTTTCAGCGCTGGGCTTGTTGAAGAAATCGGGTTGATTAATACCAACTTGCATAGTTTCAATTTCCGCTTCGAGTGCTTCCATTAGTGCAGGCAAGTTATCTAATTCAAGTTGTAGCTTATAAGTCAGTTTTTTCTTTTGCACTGGCTTTTCTGCTGATTTTATTGGCGTTGCTACTTTCGCTTCAACCGCTTTTTTAACAGGTTTTGCTGTTACTGGACGCATGTTATCTTGTTGATTTTTAGCATCATGGTAACCACCAACAAAATTATTAATGTTACCTTTACCATCAAACATCCAGCAACTTTCTACTGTATTATCAATAAAGTTACGATCATGGCTAACAAGTAGTAGCGTGCCCTGATAATTGGCAAGTAATTCTTCTAAAAGTTCCAATGTTTCGATATCTAAATCATTGGTTGGTTCATCCATAATCAATAAATTAGATGGTTTCAAGAATAACTTAGCTAATAGCAATCGGTTACGTTCACCACCAGATAGTACTTTAACTGGTGTACGTGCTCGTTGTGGGTGGAATAAGAAGTCTTGTAAATAGCCAAGTGCATGACGAGGTTTACCGTTTACAACAACTTCTTGTTTACCATCAGCAAGATTATCGATTACTGTTTTTTCAAGATCGAGTTCAGTACGGTGTTGATCGAAGTAAGACACTTCTAACTTAGTACCGCATTTAATACTACCGGCTTGTGGTTGTAATTCTTCAAGCAGTAACTTGATTAACGTACTCTTACCACAACCGTTTGGACCAACGAATGCAATTTTATCGCCACGCATAATGTTAAAGGTAAAGTCTTTAACGATCTGCTTGTTTTCATAACCATAAAATACGTCTTCGCCTTCGAAGATACGTTTACCTGAACGTGACGTTTCATCAACAGAGATTTTGGCTTTACCTTGTACAGTTAAGCGCTCGCTACGTTCGTTACGCATTTCTTTAAGCGCTTTAACACGGCCTTCATTACGAGTACGACGTGCTTTAACACCTTGACGGATCCAAACTTCTTCTTGCGCGAGGCGTTTGTCGAATAATGCATTCTGCTCGTCTTCAACACGTAAAGCTTCTTCTTTACCTAATAGGTAGCCATCATAGTTACCAGGGAAAGACATTAAGTTACCGCGGTCAATATCAATGATACGCGTAGCCATAGAGCGAATGAAACTTCTATCATGACTGACGAAAATGATAGTACCAGCGAAGTCTTTTAAGAACTCTTCTAACCAAAGAATCGATTCGATGTCCAAGTGGTTAGTTGGTTCGTCAAGCAATAGAATATCTGGCTTGCTAGCAAGTGCACGCGCTAACGCAGCACGACGTAGCCAACCTCCAGAAAGATCATCAAGCATCATGTCTGCGTCTAAATCTAAACGCGTAAGCACTTGTTCGATGTTTTGTTCAAGCTCCCAACCGTTGCGGTTATCCAGCTCTTCTTGCAGGCGCATTAATTTGTTTAATGCTTTTTCACTGTAATCTTCACCCACTAAAATTGCTTGATGGTGATAATCTTTCAATACTTGACCGATGTCAGCTAGACCTCCCGCAACAAAATCAAAGATAGTGACACCACTTACTTTTGGTGGATCTTGCTCTAAACGAGAAATAACAGCATCTTGTTCAACTCTGAGTACACCATCATCAAGTTGGATTTCACCACCAATTACTTTCATCATGGTTGATTTACCCGCGCCATTACGGCCCACAAGACAAACACGTTCTCTTGGTTCGAAAACAGCATCGGCATGGTTTAATAATGGTAAGTCGCCAAAGGCTAAACAAGCATTTTGTAACGTAATAACAGCCACAATAATTCCTTAAAATAATAAATTTTTTGTCTTTTGCGTTGTTATCAACGCAAGAAAACGTGAGCAAGATTCTAACATAACTAAATAGGCAGAAAAAATCCGAGTCATGACAATGCTAAGTAACAAGGTCATCGACTCGGATTTAAGCAATATGCTAAGCTTCCGCAATAAATTTGGCTAATAATTCAACATCAAACGGCCAACCAATCTCTCTATCTGTCATCGTATCTTTGATAACAGGAATTCGAATACCGTAACGTTCAACATTAGCCGCATCGTGAATGATTTCTATTGAAGTCATATCACTTTGCAACCCTAAAACCATCACTTGCTGCCAAGCTTCTTCACAAAGATGACAACCTTCTGTTGTGTAAAAGTGATAACGCGACATTAGCCTTTACGCTCAACTAACCAACAGTTATGAATATGTTTATTACGTTCGAAATCTTTTGAACGATTTTGTTCGGTAATATTCGTCGCTTTAAGACCTAAACTATCTAATCCAGCGGCGTCTAATTTAAAGTTACGTTTGTTATTAGAGAATACAATTTCACCGCGTGCAGATAAAATATTTTCTAACCAAGTAAATAATTTCAAGTGATCGCGTTCGACATCAAAACTGTCTTCCATACGTTTTGAATTTGAAAAAGTTGGCGGATCGATGAAGATAAGGTCAAACTTGTCTTCGCAACGCGCTAACCATTTCAAGCAATCGGCATGTACGATTTCGTGCTTACGCGTGCTGATCTTATTTAGCTCGAAGTTACGCTGTGCCCACTCTAAATATGTTTTAGACATATCGACAGTAACAGATGATTCAGCACCACCTAAAATAGCGTGAACACTGGCAGAGCCAGTGTAAGAGAACAAGTTTAAGAAACGCTTACCAGCACTCATCTCACCTAACATACGACGCGTTAAACGGTGATCGATAAATAGACCAGTGTCTAAGTAATCTTTCATGTTTACTTCAAACTGAGCACCATATTCAACTACGTTGAAAACAGATTTAATTTGTTGTAATTTTTCGTATTGATTTGTGCCCTTTTGTTTTTGGCGCATTTTCAATACTAATTTATTCGGATCAATACCCGTTACTTCTAAAGTAACCGCAACAATATCCATGATACGTTGCTTAGCTTTCTGCTCTGGTACATCTTTTGGTGCATGATATTCTTGTACAATGATCCAGTCATCGTAGAAATCAATGGCAGCATTATAATCAGGTAGATCTGCATCATAAACGCGATAGCAGCTAAGCTCTTCTTTCTTCGCCCATTTGCGTAATACTTTTAGGTTTTTCTTCAAACGATTACGAAAATCATCGGCAAAACCTGGTTTTTGTTGGTTTTCAACATGCGCGATAGCTTGGCGAGCAACAGACGAGATTTGATAAAGTTTTAAGAAACACTCAAGTGCACCATTATACAATTTATACTGTTTATTAGCACGCATACCAAGACGTGCAAGCAAGTCTTGATTTGATGAGAAGAACGCAACATTCCAACCAGCGAATTCACTTTTCAAGCGCTCGCCCATGGTCTGGTGTAATACAATCAGTTCTGGTTGTTCACCCATACGTTCGCCGTAAGGAGGGTTACAAATTAGCGTACCTTCGCTGCCGAAATTATTTAGTAACTCTTTTGCATCGCCTTTTTCCAGTACGATGACATGATCAAGACCCGCAGCTTCAACGTTGGCTTTAGCTTGATCGAGTACACGCCAGCTTTTATCGAAGCCGTATACCTTTAATTCTGTTTCTTTCACTACTTTACGAGTATGAAATTGCGCTTGAGCGTATAACTCTTCCCAACCATCTTGATCAAAATCTTGTAAATTTTTAAAGCAATAATCATTACGTAAAATACCTGCAGGTACTTTTAATGCCATTAACGCTGCTTCAATCAAAATAGTTGCAGAACCACACATAGGATCAACTAATACACCATCAGTGTAACCACTGCGTTTAACAATCGCTGCAGCTAAGTTTTCTTTTAGCGGTGCAGCACCAGTACCTTGACGGTAGCCACGTTGATGTAAACCATTACCACACAAATCAAGTGATAAAGTCGCGTCTTCACGACGGATGTGCAGATGGATCTTAATATCGGGATTGCTTTTTTCTACTGATGGACGTTCGTCAAAACGTTTGTTAAAACGGTCAACAATCCCATCTTTAACTTTTAATGCGCCGAACTGAGTATCGCGGATTTCATCGTTAGTACCAGAACAAGAAATAGAGAACGTCTTATCGATATCAAAGATGTTTTCCCACGCCATACCCGTAACGGCTAAATAGAGGTCAATTACATCATGGATCTTGAAGGTTTTAAGCTGCAAAGTAACGCGAGACGCCAAACGACTCCATAAACAAATTTTATATGCTGTTAATTGATCTGATTTAAATGCTACCCCAGCCATCGTTTCACGGCAGTCTTGGGCACCAAGTTCAATTAGCTCTTCTTTCAGAAGAAGCTCTAAACCTTTCGGTGAAGATGCAAAATAAGTGTTAATTGTAGTCAATTTGAAAACCTATGATTTTTCGCCTTTGCTGTGGAAAACACATACAGATAGGCAGTATGAATGTAAATGGTTGTGAACTATATCACGCTGCAGTATAGACGCCTAGCAGATATATAATGTAGAGGGAATTATAAACAGTGGTAAGTAAAATTAGAAAAGAAATGACTTTAAATTATGATTGGATACGCATTGCACGTAAGATTTCAGCCGATGAGGCAAGTTGCGCAACCGGAGTGAGCGATACGCGATCATTCATCACTCGAATAACTTCAAACTGCTGTAAACACTTACTATACGAAAGCTGGGCACATGATTGAATCAACATACAAGTCGACACTCGTTCATCAGACTCTAGTACAATAAATTCAAAGCTTGAATCTGCTGTAGTCAGTGTGATTAAATCACCGGTTGAAGATTGCACCGCCTCATTTTTCAAATTAAAAAACCAACTCTGTGGCATTTTTACTTTATGAAAGCGGTGATTGGTAACAGCATTTAGAGCTAGCTGGGTTTTTTGAGCATCACTTAAAGTTAAATCTTTTATTGACTCAATAATATAATAATAAAAACTTGAATCATCAGCAGTAAAGTTGACTTTACCTTTGCAGGTTTCATTCATGTTTGTTTTATCTAGTTGGCAAGACATAGCAAGCCCCTCAGATAATTGAATTATTATGCTTTGAGCCGCTAAATCATATTGCCAATACCATTTATTGCTTGGTTCTAATAGCATTTTGATACCGATAATTGATTAATTAAAATAGTTTAACTATCTGAGTTCCATATGTAAATAGCTCAATTATGAGAACACGCTAAAACAGATGAAATTAAAATGTTTTAACGATATCTTTAATTAGTTTTGGTCCTTTATATATAAAACCACTGTAAATTTGTACAAGTTCAGCACCTGCTGCAAATTTTTCTTTCGCTGAAACAGCTGAATCAACACCGCCAACACCAATAATAGGAAGTTGACCATCAAGTAATTTATGCAACTTCTTAATGATAACAGTACTTGAGTATTGTAGTGGTCTACCACTTAAGCCACCCGCTTCGGACGCATGTGGCATATCATGAACCAATTTTCTATCCAGTGTTGTGTTTGTTGCTATCACGCCATCAAGTTTATACTTAACTAAAGAAGCCGCCACTTGCGTAAGTTCTTCGTCTGAAAGATCCGGAGCGATTTTTACGACTAGAGGTACATATTTATTATATTTATCAGCGAGCTCTGCTTGACGTTCTTTTAAACAACGAAGTAATTCATTGAGGGTTTCACCATATTGTAATGTGCGCAATCCTGGTGTGTTTGGGGATGAGATATTTATGGCAATATATGAAGCATGTGGATACACTTTATCCATACAAATTAAATAATCTTCATTACCTTTTTCAATTGGAGTATCTTTATTTTTACCAATATTAATGCCTAATATGCCTTTGAAGTTAGCTTGTTTTACATTTTCTACTAAAGCGTCCACACCGTGATTATTAAAACCCATTCGGTTAATGATTGCTTCACTGTCAACAATGCGAAACAAGCGAGGCTTATCATTACCCGCTTGTGCTTTCGGTGTTACGGTACCCACTTCAATATGACCAAAGCCCATTTTTGCAAAAGCATCAATACATTCACCGTTTTTATCTAAACCCGCGGCCAAACCGACTGGGTTTGGAAATTCCAACCCCATTACAGTGACAGGCTTATTTTTAAGCTTTTGGCCATAAAGACAAGCAATTGGAGTTGAACCTGTAAGTTTTAGCCCTTTAATCGTTAATTCATGCACGACTTCAGGATCTTGGGTAAATAACAATTCACGTGCAATGCGATATAACATCTTTTTCATCCCTTGTAAAAAAAGCATTGGGTTACAATGCTTTTTAATATAATCGAGTAATAAATCTTATTTAACTAACTTGCGTTACGGCAACTCAGTTGTAATAGATTCAATTCACGTAATGCCACAGAGAATTTAGCAAATTCATGCGACGAGCTCATGTTGAAATCAGCCAACATATTACGCCATCTTTGAATAATAACTTCATGTGTTACCAACCAATTATCAATAATTATATCGCATTTATCATTTGTTGAACAACCCGATAGTACTACCGATGTCAGACTTCGTTGTTGACCCACTAACTCTTCGCGGAATGCTTCACGAGCAAGTGCTTGCCAATGATTTGAAACCGGCTGTTGATTAATTTGATGCATAAATTCATGCAACTGTAGTTTAGTCCCAAGTGAGAAGTAAATATGTAGAACTAAAGATAATGGTACCGCTTGTTTTTTACATACTTCGGCAATATCAAACGTGCAGAACAAGGTATTCAAGTGAACGATTTCATCAGCAATTTCCACAGGAACGCCCTGTTCAATTAAGTTATTAATGACACTCTCTTGTTGTGCTTTCTCTTTGCCTTCGTATAATGTGCCAAGATTTTCTTTGACACCAGCATAGATAGGTTTGTAGACATTGATCGTATCTTCAATACCTAAGTTACGCTCTCTGTAGCGTATCAACCAACAAACTGAGCGGCGCATGTAACGACGACTTTCAAATAACAGCTCTAATTGTGTTTTAGCTGTGAGTTTATTATCTAAGTCTGTAATACCGTTCCATATTGCAGACATACCAACAATATGTTTGCTAATAACATAACACTTAGCAATTTCAACAATGCCAGAGCCCGTTTCATCAACCATACGGCCAACAAAATTAATGCCCATGTCATCAATAATGTCATTAGCTAATTGAGTAGCAATGATCTCATTTCTCAATGGATGCTCTTGCATTTGTTGTGCATATTTCGTTTGTAACAATTTAGGGAATGCCGTAATTAATGCTTTTTCCAAAAACGTATCTTCGTATACTTCTTTACAGTTAAGCTCTTCTTTTAATTGCATTTTAGCGTAAGCAAGTAATACTGATAACTCAGGACGAGTAAGCCCCTCATTATTTATTAAACGCTCCGCTAACTCATCTTCACTTGGTAAAAACTCGAGTTGACGATTTAAATTACCGCTACGCTCAAGATAATGCATAAAGCGGATTTGTTCTTTCAGCTGATCTGCCGATTTAGTTTGCGTAACAGATAAAGAAAGGGCCTGCTTATAAGCATTTCTCAATACAATTTCAGAGACTTCATCTGTCATAGAATAAAGTAATTCATTACGTTGCTTACGAGTCAAATCGCCATTGCTCATAATGCTATTCAACAGAATTTTGATATTTACTTCATTATCGGAGCAGTCGACACCACCAACATTATCAATAAAGTCGGTATTTATACGTCCGCCGTGACGAGCAAATTCAATACGGCCTAACTGAGTACAACCTAGGTTACCACCCTCGCCGATAATTTTAGTATTTAGCTCGTTACCGTTAATGCGCAAGCTATCATTGGCGCGATCACCAACATCACTATGGGTTTCTGATTCTGATTTAACATAAGTACCAATACCAGCATTCCATAATAAATCTACATCCGCCTTTAAGATCTGGCGAATAAGTTCGGTTGGCGTAATCCTGGATGATTTAAGATTTAATAACTGCTTAATTTCAGCACTTAAATGAATTGATTTAGCTGAACGAGCATAAATACCGCCACCTTTCGAGATTAACGATGTATCATAATCGGTCCAACTTGAGCCGGGTACCGCAAACATACGTTGACGTTCAGCAAATGATTTAATCACATCGGGATTTGGGTCAATGAAGATATGCATGTGGTTAAACGCAGCAACTAACTTCGTCTGACTCGATAACAACATACCATTACCAAATACATCACCTGCCATATCACCAACTGCAACACAGGTAAACGGTTGAGTTTGGCAATCAATGTCTATTTCACGGAAATGACGTTTAACTGATTCCCAAGCGCCTTTTGCCGTAATGCCCATTTTTTTATGGTCATAGCCAACTGAACCACCCGACGCAAATGCATCACCTAACCAGAAGTTATATTCATCACTTAGCTCATTGGCAATATCTGAGAATGTAGCGGTGCCTTTATCGGCGGCAACAACTAGATATGGGTCTTCTTCGTCATAAAAACGAACCTGTTCAGGATGTACAAGCGTACCATCGACAATATTATCAGTGATATCTAATAAACCACGAATGAACGTGCGATAACACGCCTTACCGATAGCGCCAATTTCAGCGCGATTGTGATGAGGTTGAATGTTCTTACAAACAAAACCACCTTTTGCACCCACGGGTACAATGACTGTATTTTTAACTTGTTGTGCCTTAACTAGACCTAAGACTTCAGTACGAAAATCTTCACGGCGATCGGACCAACGTAAGCCACCACGGGCAACTTTACCACCGCGTAAATGCACACCTTCAACATCGGGTGAATAGACAAATACTTCAAATTTAGGGCGTGGCAAAGGTAATTCAGGGATTAAATTCGATTCAAACTTAAATGAAATATAAGGTTTGAATGTGATTGAACTACCATTTTTTGAACTTGCATCTTGGTAAAAATTAGTACGCAGTGTTGCGCTAATCAATTCAATGAAGCGACGAATAATTCTGTCGTCATCTAGGTTATTTACTAACTCTAATTTCTCTTCAAAATTAGCCAATATTTTGCTGTGATCAGAGCGAATTTCAGTTAATGCAAATTTCTGATGGAAATAACAATATAAACTATTTGCTAGTTCAGGTAGCGAAGCCAATGTATCTTCAATATAAGACTGGCTAAAGTTAGTCCCTATTTGGCGCATGTATTTAGCGTAAGCACGTAATACTGCAACCTGGCGGCCAGATAAATTAGTTTTTAATACTAACTTATTGAAACCATCATTCTCTAATTTATGACCCCAAACGCTATAGAATGCAGTCATAAAATCGGCACTACGTTCTGCTAGGTCCAGGGTGTTTTTACCCGTATAAAACATAGTGAAATCAAGGATCCAGTAAGTATCTCCATCCGTTGTGGTCAACTTAAAAGGTGTCTCACCTAACACTTTCAAACCCATATTTTCTAACATCGGCAATACATCTGACAGATGTATTGGGTTGTCTTTATGGAATAATTTGAGTCTTACATTATTCGAATCTTGTTGCTCTTCTTGTGCACGATAGAAAATCATTTCAAGCTTATGTTCAGCCGTTAGATTTTCTAACTTAATGATATCTGCCACTGCTGAATTTGGTAGTACGTGTTCTTTGTAAGATTGTGGGAATGCTGTTGCATATTTAGCTGATAAAGAACGGCCTTTTTCTTCGCCATAATGGCTAACAATAGCGGTTTTAAATTTATCATCCCAAGATTTAGCTGCTTCAGTCAAATTTTGTTCAATCTCCACATGATTTACTTTGCGCTCTGTATCATGTTGATCCACATGCACAATATAATGCGTTCGTGCCATATTGCCTTCAGAGAAGTAGGTATTAAATTCAACACCTGCATCACTACCTAAGAACTCAGCTAAAATTTGCTGAGTTTTTTCACGTAGCTCAGTGTTGTAACGATCTTTCGCTACATACACCATACAAGAATAATAACGACCAAATAAATCACGGCGAATAAATAATTTCACCTGATCACGGTCTTGCATATGCAGTACTTCCATACCGCAGCGTAATATCTCATCATCCGTCGCTTGAATAATTTCATCGCGAGGATAAGTTTCAATAATATTCAACAATGCTTTATAAGAATGCATGCTCGGTTGGAAGCCTGACGCTACCATAACACGGTTAATTTTTTTGCTAATTAGCGGGATTGATAACGCACTGCGGTTATAAATTGATGATGCATAAAGACCGATGAAGCGATCTTCACCAATAACATTACCTTCATCATCGAATAATTTGATGCCGACATAATCGATATTTGCAGGACGATGAACTCGTGATTTAGCATCACTTTTAGTCAATACAAGTGTTGAATTAGTTAGTATCTCCTCACGAGCTGTACTCGATAAATTAGCAAGTGAATAACCGCTGTTATTCACAGAGTTTTTCATAATACCTAAGCTAGTAGACGAGTCTGGCGTAATAATATGATCGCCTTTGATCGCTTCTATATCATAATGTCGATAACCCAGTAATGTAAAATTATGATCAACCAACCATTTTAGAAACTCGATCGTTTCTGAATAATTTATGCCGTTAGCTTTAGGTTTACTTGGCAGAGATGCAATCACATCCTGCAGTTTGTCCTGCATTGGTTGCCAATCTTCTACTGCAACAGCTACTTCATTTAATACTGATTGTAATTCGGCTTTAATTTGAGCAAGTTTTTTTACATCACTTTGGCGATCGATCTCAATTAAGAATACAGTTTCAACGCTAAAGTCTTTGGCATGGCTAGAATCGATAAGGATTTTATTTACAGCGCCCGAAGTATCACGTTTAAGATAAAATGGCTGATGTAACATCAAGTGTGACATGACACCTAAACGACTTAATGCCATTATCAGTGATTCAGTTAGAAAAGGAGAATCCGGTGCTATAATTTCAACAAGGGTGTGAGTTGATTGCCAGCCATTCAGGCTAATTTCGGGATTATAAACACAGATATCTAACGTACCTTCGTCATGTTTATTTAAGCGATTCCACAAACTAATCGCAGCGCAGTAAAGGTCGCTATCGCTACGTACTGATAAATCTTTCTGATGCATGCCACTATATAAATCAGTAACAAACTGCTCTACTAACGGAGTCTTACTCGCATCGACTTTCGCTTTTACTAAATTGATCACATTTTCCAGTAATACTGGAACAGATACCGTTCTTACCATCCTGTTTTGCCTCTGTAGACTAGTTCACTGCAAGTTTAGTAAAAGATACCATCTTTCGAATAGTTAACAGTATGTTTCATTACTTTTTTTTGAAATGAGATTATAAATTGTTGAAATATTAGTGATTAGACGTGTTTTTCTATTACCTTGGTGATAAAAAAAGCAACCAAATTGGTTGCTTTTTAACATCCTGTTGAAAAAACAAACTACGCTAATGCACGTTCAACTTTCTCATATAAATCTGCTGCTAAATTTGGTAATTCACGCAATCGTTGCAATTGAGTAACCATCAAGGTCTGGCGAGCTTTATCGAATTTTTTAAAATCAATTAATGGCGTAATCAAACGAGAAGCAACTTGCGGGTTACTGCTATTTAATTGACATAAAATATCAGTCAAAAACTCATAACCACTACCATCAATGGCATGGAAAGCACCTAAGTTTAACGCACTAAAACTACCGACCAACGAGCGAGTACGATTCGGATTTGAAAGTGAGAAACTACCGTGACTAAGGGTTTCTTTGACGTTATCCAAGCATTTAACATCTGGGCTCACTGCAACTTGTGCAAACCACTTATCCATGACAAGGCCATCAGCAGACCACTTTTCTTCAAATGCTTTCATCATTATTTTAAAACCAGGTAAATTAGCTTTATTAGCTGCGCTAATCGCTCCCATGGTATTTGTCATATTATCTGAGCTATTGAATTGATTAAGTATCAATTCATTAATATCAGCAGAACCAGCTAATGCCATATATTCTAAGCAGATATTTCTAAGCGAACGTAGTGCAATTTGATCGTGTGCAACCGAGTATGCTTGTTCAGGTATTGCCGTATAAATGGCTAAGCAATCGGCTGCAACAGTTTCAGCAATAGCCACTTTCAAAAACTTGCTCACAGTCAATAGCGCTTCAATATCAAACGTAGTGAATAAACCCATTAAACTATTAAGCGACGGGAACTGTAACATTTCCGCTTTCAGTGCAGGTTCAACAGATTTGTCAGCAGCAAGTTGTTTAAATGCGGCTGTAAATGCCTCAGGAAGATAAAAGTCTTTATTATTTTTCTGCAGTTCAACATTGGCAATAATATATTTATTTATTAATAGCTGTGATGCATCCCAACGAGCAAACTCATTTGAGGCATGGATCATCAATAAAGATAATTGTTCATCGCTATATTCAAAATTAAGTTTAATCGGTGCTGAGAATTCACGGAACAAACTAGGCGTAGGTGCTGAAGTAATACCTTCAAATATAAAGGTCTGCTCTCTCTTAACAAGGTTTAATACTGAATTGATTTTCTCACCGTTCGACACTAATTCAAAAGCACAACCCTCGGTATCTAGCAATTCAATATCAACAGGAATATGCAGTACTTGCTTAACAGATTGGTCTGCTGTTACAGGTGTATTTTGCATCATGGTTAAGCTATAAATCTGTTTTTCAGCATTATAACTATCAGTGACAGTCACAATCGGAGTTCCAGATTGTGAATACCAATTTTTGAACAAACTTAAATCAACACCTGATGCATCTTGCATTGCAGCGACAAAGTCATCACAAGTCACAGCTTGACCATCATGACGCTCGAAATAAAGATCCATACCAGCACGGAAACCTGATTCACCCAATAGAGTGTGGATCATGCGAATAACTTCAGCTCCCTTGTTATAAACAGTCGCAGTGTAGAAATTATTCATTTCGATAACAGATGCAGGGCGGATTGGGTGCGCCATAGGACCAGCATCTTCAGGGAATTGTGCTGCACGTAAAATCTTCACGTTATTAATACGATTAACAGCTCGAGAGCCTAAATCAGAGCTAAACTCTTGATCGCGGAATACTGTTAAACCTTCTTTTAAGCTCAACTGGAACCAATCACGACACGTAATACGATTACCCGTCCAGTTATGGAAATACTCATGGCCAATTACGGCTTCAATACCTAGGTAATCAACATCTGTTGCACTCGCTGAATCAGCTAATACATACTTAGAGTTAAAAACGTTTAAGCCTTTGTTTTCCATTGCGCCCATATTAAAAAAATCAACAGCGACAATCATATATATATCAAGATCATACTCTAGACCAAAACGATCTTCATCCCATTTCATTGAATGTTTTAATGATGTCATCGCATGGTGACCGCGGTTTAAATTGCCTTTATCAACAAATAATTCTAGTTTTACATCACGACCAGACATAGTTGTGAAATTATCATGCAGCACATCAAAGTCGCCGGCAACGAGTGCAAATAAGTATGCTGGTTTTGGAAATGGGTCTCGCCATTGTACCCAGTGACGTCCGTTCTCACTATCACCACTAGCCACACAATTACCATTTGAAAGTAGGTATGGAAATTGTACTTTATCAGCCGTGATTCGTGTACTAAATACTGCTAAAACATCAGGGCGATCTAGATAATAAGTGATCTTTCTAAAGCCTTCTGATTCGCATTGAGTGCAATATGCATCAGCAGATTTATATAACCCTTCTAGGCTGGTATTTTCGAGTGGATTGACTTCTGTTTCAATGATCAGAACACATTCAGAAGGCAAGTTAGAAATGATTAGTTTGTCATCCCTAACGATATAATTATCAATATTATGTCCATCAATCGAGACTGCGAGTAAAGTTAAATCAACGCCATCCAGAATTAGTTCATCGTTATGGGCGCCATTACGACGCACTTTATTAATTGCGACAACTTTAGTTTTTTTATCATGCAGATCGAAGTCAAGATCGATACTATCAATGAAATAACTTGGGGCTTTATAATCTTTTAAATGTTTAGCACTAGGTTTAACAGTCATGCAAATTCCTATTCTATCGACGGATAGATACATAATAAGAAGAATGACAGCGTTGCTGTCTAAAAGGAGACCAAGCATAACAGGACTGTTATGCTTGGTATTAGGCTTAATCTAAATTTTCTAAATCAATCGCTATATTTGCAGCTTCAAGTAAGAAGGTATCTTCAAACTCAAAATCCTTTGGTTTTTCATCAACAGATTTCACCGTCGCTAAGTCTGCTCTGAGCAAGCGTTCATTTAAACGCTTTAGACGGAGGGCTTCAGTTTTTTCACGCTCTTTAAGACGTACGGCTTCGTTCAATGAAATAGTCTTGTTATCAATTTCAGCTTTATATTTAACGATATCATCCTGAATGTAACTAAATTCAGGATTAACAGCGATACGTTTATTATGTGCATTTCTTAAGGCTCCAAATTTAGTTGAAATGTTATCAACAGCATATTTAGCCTGGCGGATCTGATCCCATGGCAGTGCATTGTCTTCAACTGATTCGCCAGTATCTTTAGGGTTTATTGCAGTTGGAAAACTAATGTCTGGCATAACGCCGCGTAATTGAGTACTGCCGCCATTGATTCGATAAAACTTAGAAATAGTGTATTGCACACTACCGATAGGCTTTTCATACAGATCGTATAAACGCGCTAGAGTTCGATGTTGTTGTACAGTCCCTTTACCAAATGTCTGCTCACCGACGATGACAGCTCGGCCATAGTCTTGCAATGCAGCGGCAAAAATTTCAGACGCAGAAGCACTATAACGATTCACTAGTACAATGAGTGGTCCATCGTAATAAGTTTTGCCATCACGGTCTTTAAGAATGTTCACTTTATTGCGAGCATCACGGATCTGTACCGTTGGCCCTTCATCAAAGAATAGACCTGATAATAAGTTTGCTTCTTTTAATGAGCCACCACCATTATCACGAAGATCGATAATAAGTGAATTTACCTTATCGGCCTTAAGCTTTGCGATTTCAGAAATAACGTTCTTTGTTAAACCATCATAAAAACTTGGAATTTCAATAACACCAACTTTCTCGTCTCTGATTTCTAAAACGTTAGATTTCGCAGCACGGTCTTCTAAACGCACTTTATCACGGATGATTTCGACAACTTTGCGTTTTGCAGAAGTACCTTCACCACGGACGATTTCTAAACGGACTTTAGTGCCTTTCGGTCCTTTAATTTTGTCGACGACATCATCTAAACGCCAACCAACAATATCAACAATTTGTTTGTCATCTTGAGCTACACCAACAATTTTATCTTCTGCTTGCAGCTCTTTGGTTGAGTCAGCAGGACCGCCAGCAACTAATGAGCGGATCACAGTATAATCATCGATAGTTTGTAAAACAGCGCCAATGCCTTCTAAAGAAAGGTTCATTTCTGTTTTAAAACGGTCTGCATTACGAGGAGAAAGGTAAGAAGTATGTGGTTCAAGAGTGCGCGCGTAAGAGTTCATCAATGTTTGGAATACATCTTCGCTCTGAGTTTGCTGTAATCGCTTGATCGCAGTTTCATAACGCTTACGTAATAACTTCTGGATTTCAGGCCATGTTTTACCTGTTAACTTTAAATTGAGCGCTTCATATTTAACTTTTTGACGCCAAAGTCCATCCAGTTTATCTGTGGTTTGAGCCCAATCCGATTCTGATGTATCAAATGAATATTTATCGTCACCAGTGAAGGTTATTTCGGTATCTAATAGCGTTAATGCATAAGCAAAACGTTCATAACGACGTTGCAAACCAACAGTATAAATATCATAAGCAGGTGCTAAGCGGCCAGATTTGAAATCTTGACGAAACGATTGCACATACTTTTTAAAATTATCGACATCCGACTGTAAAAATATCACTCGGTAATGATCGAGTTGCTTTAAATAACGATCAAATACTTGCATAGCAAAAGCATTATCAAAATTATTAGCTTTATAATGGGAACGAGTGAAAAGGTTAACAAGTCGCTTGCTGGCTTCGGAGTGCTGCTCTTCTTGCTTGAGGACGGGTAAATCTTGAATAGAAATAGATGATTCAAATGCATAAGAGCAAGTTGCTAATAGCACTGACGCACAGATAAAAGTTCGCTGTAAAACTTTTTTCATAAAAATCCTTTTGAAAATAAGTAACGCTAAATCAATAATAGCCAAGTATTGTTCAAATATCTGATATTTAACCAACACTCAGCTACTAAGAGATTCATAGCACTTTTAGTCTAAACGAATAAGTGCTCTTTTTTTACTTTTAGAGAAAGACCTGATAAAAGCTGAACCTGAACACCATCTCGAGATACTTCAAGAATAGTTGCTTCTACAGGTGCTTTACCAATGACTACTTTGACAGCTTGACCTGATTTTAGTTCCTCGTCATTTACAGGACGCTCTACTTTAATCTCAGATTTTGTATCAGCTTTAGATTTAACTGGTTTTTTAACTGCTTTTTTAGGCGCTTTTTTTACTGCTGGTTTTTTAGCTGCCGCCTTTTCTTTTTGTTCAGCATTGCGTTTGTTACGCTCTGCGAAAAACTTAGTTTTACTTTCTTCAAGAGTTTTTTGAGCATGTTCTACATGCTCAGCATCTAAAATACCTGCTTCGTTGCCATCAAGGTCAACACGAACTGCGGCTTCTTTTGCACCGTGAAGGTAGCGCCAGCTTGCCGTATACTGACGAAGTGCAGTACGTAATAATGTTTTACTAACTTTTGCGTCATCTTTTAGACGTTCAGCCAGATCTTGAAAAATGCCAATTTTTAGCGGTCTAGCTTCGCCTTTTGCAGTGAAACATTTTGGGAATATTTCAACCAAGTAAGCGATAACTTCTTTGCTATTTTTTAGCTTTTCAACGTTTTCCATGAATGACCTTAAATTACTTCTAATTGTTTTGATAATAACAAGAGTCGGCTCCTGTCATATCGCTTGTATAAAATTTATCGCTATTATAGTGCGATTGCAATGAAATACCATATTAATAAATCAACATATGCTAAAAAACTGACCAAAAGATAAGCCATCAATCAATTTTGCGAGGTTGAATAAATAAAATGGGTGAAGAATTAGACTAAGCTGCTTTTTTTGTTGTTGTTTTTTTAGCCGGCTTAACTACTTCTTCAGCATCTCTATCGTCAACCTCAGACGTTACTTTCAGTTTACCGCCTTTTAATAGCTGCTGTAATACACCACTATGTTGCGCTAGATACAAGGATAATTCTTCTGTTAAACGGTCGTCAATTTCAACAGTTGATGAATGGATGAAATCACTCAGACCATCAGCGATATCAAGCATTTTGTCATATGCATCTGCATCTTTCTTACTTGTAAATGTCATCTTTTCTTCACCATCTCGTTCAACTACATACTTAACTATAACGGCCATTAACCAATCCCCATGAATACACTGTATATTATGCCAGTGTATTTATTCTTAAGGATTAATTCAAGTCGCAGCATTAAAAATGCCGATCTTGTGATAAAATTTTATCTTTATTTCCTTATATTGAGCTAACCAAGTGCATTCAAATATTCAACTGCCTGCCGATTATCTAGCATTAATGACAGAACTCATGCCAGCCAACTTGAGCATGGATGATTTTATTGCTTGCTGTCAGACACCATTACGTACCAGTGTTCGAGTTAACACACTGAAAATTTCGGTTGGTGACTTTGTAAATATTGCAGCGAAAAAGCAGTGGTTCTTAACGCCCATCCCTTGGTGTAAAGAAGGTTTTTGGTTAGAACAACAAGATACTAGCACTAAGTTAGGTAATAGCTGGGAGCACATAGCAGGTCTGTTCTATATCCAAGAAGCCAGCTCTATGCTGCCTGTTACCGCATTGTTTAACAATAATATTGAAGATGCACCTGCACAATTTGCCATCATGCTTGATTGCGCGTCTGCGCCTGGTTCTAAAACCAGCCAAATCGCCGCACTTGCCAATAACGATAATTTCCTTGTCGCAAACGAGCTTTCTTCAAGCCGATTGAAAGTGCTCAGTGCCAATATGCAACGCAGTGGAATTAAGAGTGTAGCGTTAAGTCATTATGACGCCAGTGTGTTCGGCACTTGGTTACCAGAACGATTTGATGCCGTTTTACTCGATGCGCCCTGCTCTGGCGAAGGTGCTATCCGTAAAGACGATAAAGCCATGGCTAATTGGTCGCTTGCAAGTATCGAAGAAATAGCAGATGTTCAAAAAGAATTAATTGAAAGTGCCTTTAAAGCATTAAAACCCGGAGGAACATTAATCTATTCAACATGTACCTTAAACCGTTCTGAGAACCAAGCTGTATGTCAGCACCTACTTGACCTTTACCCCGACGTGATTGAAGTTTTACCCTTGGGCAATCTATTTCCGACTGCTGAAAACTCGATGACACCTGAAGGTTATTTGCATATTTGGCCACATATATATGATAGTGAAGGCTTCTTTGTCGCTAAATTTACAAAAACAGAAACGCTAAACCTTCGTCCTATTAAAAAGAAAAAGCGTCTGATTTTTCCATTCAGCCCTGTGAGTCGTATCGATAATGATGCGATCAGAGATCACTTTAAAGATGCGTTTAACTTTGAGTTTGAAAGCGGCGTATTTTATCAGCGCGATAGTGAGATCTGGTTATTCCCAAAAGCATTTCCTGATTTTATCGGTAAATTCAAATTCGACCGTATTGGTATCAAGATTGCTGAACAGTTTAAAAAAGGTTACCGCACTCAATACGAATGGGCAAAAGTGTTCGGTCAGCATTGCGATAAAAACGTCGTCAATTTATCAGTAGATCAAGCTCGAAATTATATTATGGGCCGCGATATCAGTTTTGATGATATAGAGTGCAATGACATCGAAGCTCTATCTGGTGAACTAATAGTACAAATCAACGGACAGGTATTAGGAATGGCAAAACGCGTTAATCGCCGTTTAAAAAATAACTATCCAAGAGATTTAGTACGCGACAACAATCTATTTACTGATTAGCATTGATTCATCTATTAACACTATAAATTAACTTCAGAGCAAGATATAAAATGTGCGGAATAATATTTATCCCCTATAGTTAACTTATATTGATTTAGATTTCCCCTGTGCCTAATACATGGATTTGTATTGGGCTTTTTTTTATCCAATTTACTCTCTTTTAGTACCAAGCCTCTCACCACACAACAACGATAACACCTGACTCTGCCTAGCTTAGCCATTAACTATGTTAGTTATTAGGCTATGACCTATATTAGTTATTAATAGAAGCTAGTTTCAAAATAATCCTGCTAATATCTATAATAATTCCGCTAAAGCTACAAACCCAAGTTTAACTGCACGTTAAATAAGCGAACCTAACACATCACTTTCTAGGAATGTGTTAAAATTCCAGTCTTTATAATTAATTGAGTACCGACATTATGAACCTTGACCTAACCAACATTTCAAACATACCGACAGGCCCAGATGCCCTACATCTAATTTTATTAGTGCTCAGCTTAGTTCTTTTCATTGCCTTACTAACGAAGAAAGGCCAAGTAATAGAAAAGACAATTGAAAAACAAATCCCAGTCGAAGTTGAAAAAGTGGTTGAGGTGATTAAAGAAGTCACAATCGAAAAAATAGTTGAAGTGCCCGCTATCGTACAAGCAGCAGATCCAGCCGCGGCTTGTCAGTTACTCGCATTATTGCAAAGTGAAGCGCGTTTTATCGATTTTATTCAGGAAGAAATATCCGGTGCTACTGACGATCAAATTGGTGCTGCTGCACGAATTATCCACGCAGGCAGCCAGAAAGTAGTTAACGAATACTTTAGTCTATCGCCAATTCGTAGCGAAGAAGAAGAAAGCCAAGTCACGATTACTGAAGGTTTCAATCCAGCTGAAGTTAAATTAATTGGTCACGTCGTCGGACAAGCCCCCTTCCGCGGTATTTTAACTCACCAAGGTTGGAAAATTACCGAAACTAAACTACCTAAATTAGCCAAAGAGCATGATACACGTATTATCGCAGCGGCCGAGGTTGAATTATGAGCATAGCAAGATACAGTATTGGTATTGATTTAGGAACGACTCACTCGGTACTTTCTTACGTTGAACTAGCCGATGAGAATGCTGAAGTTAAACTTTTCACAATGCCACAGCTGACAAATTTTGGCTCAGTGACAGAAAAAAGCCAGTTACCTTCATTTATATACCAAGCACATGATGATGAAATTCAATCTCAGCAAATGCCATTACCTTGGTCTGCTGAAAATGACAAACTCGTTGGTAGCATAGCGCGTAATCTTGGTTTAAAAACGCCTATTCGTTTAGTATCAAGTGCTAAAAGTTGGCTAAGTCATGCGACAGTAAATCCGCATGACAAGATCCTACCTTTTTCAAGTCCAGATGAAGTAGCAAAAATTTCGCCCGTTACAGCAACTAGCCAATACCTGGAACATATAGCTGCAGCATGGGATCATGCAAACCCAGATGCTCTTATTGCAGAACAAGACGTGACGATTACAATTCCAGCTTCATTTGATCCAGCAGCTAGAAACTTAACAGCGCAAGCTGCGCAATCATTAAATCTGCAACACTTTAATTTACTTGAAGAACCGCAAGCAGCCGTATATAACTGGCTGCAAACTTGTGGTGAGAATTGGCGTGACCAAGTTAGTCTTGGTGATAAGATCCTAGTTATAGATATTGGTGGTGGTACTACTGATTTATCTTTAATCGCTGTAGACGAAGAAGAAGGTAATTTAAGCCTTTCACGTATTGCCGTTGGTGAGCATATCTTGCTTGGCGGCGATAATATGGATCTAGCGCTGGCTTACCGTATAAAAATGAAATTGCAGCAAGATGGAAAAGCGCTGCAACCTTGGCAAATTCAGGCAATTACTCATGCTTGTCGAGATGCTAAAGAACAACTGCTTACAGATAACGATATTGATACTGTGCCAATTGTGATCCCAAGTCGCGGTTCAAAATTGATTGGCGGCAGCACCAAGTCAGAGTTAACAAGAACTGAAGTTGCTGAATCGATCTTGGCTGGTTTCTTCCCTGAGACTGACATTACTGAAATGCCAAAACAAACAATGCGCAGTGCCCTAACTCAATTAGGCTTACCGTACGCGCAAGATGCCGCAATCACTAAACACATTGCCCACTTCCTTACAAAGCAGCATGAAGATGAAGGAGATTTCATCAAACCAACAGCTATTTTGCTTAACGGTGGTGTATTTAAATCTGAGGCAATCAACCAGCGTTTAGTTTCTATTATCAATAGTTGGCTGAGTAATGCGGGTGTTGAAAACAATGCGACTTTATTGACTGGAACTGATTTGGATCTAGCCGTTGCCAACGGTGCTAGTTTCCACGGTTTTGCCAAACACGGTAAAGGCGTGCGAATTAAAGGTGGTTTGGCTAGCGCTTATTATGTTGGTATAGAAAGTGCTATGCCTGCAATCCCTGGATTTGAAGCCCCATTAGAAGCAATTTGTATTGCGCCGTTTGGTCTTGAAGAAGGTTCAAATATTGATATTGCTACTCAAGAATTTGGTCTCGTTGTTGGTCAACCGGTACAGTTTAAATTCTTTGGTTCAACAATTCGCCGTGAAGATATCGCTGGTACTCATCTTGATTTTTGGCAACCTGATGAACTAGAACAGCTGCCTGATATCGAAGTTATACTCAATGCTGACTCGCGTAATAAAGGTGAAATTGTGCCGGTATTATTATCTGCAACAGTGACTGAAGTTGGCACACTAAAACTTGAGGCTATTCCAAGTAATGGTGATGAAGTCTGGGAAATAGAGTTAGCAGTACGCCAATAGAATTATTAAAGATATGAAATTTATATAAATATGACTTAACCCAGTAGCAATACTGGGTTTTATTTTGGAGTTACAATGACCAAAGCACGTTATGTAATTGGTATCGATCTTGGCACTACCCACAGTGTTTTAAGTTATAAAAAACTCACTGATTATAAAAACCAAGCAGATATCTTCCTTGTCGACCAACTTATCGGTCCCGGTGAAGTGGCTAGAAAACCGCTACTTCCTTCATTCCGTTATCACTATAATGATAATGAAATTGCCAATGCAGATCTTGTTTTGCCATGGCGAAAACAGAATCTAGCGGGTGATATTGACCAGGTTATTATCGGCGAATGGGCCAGAGAGTTAGGCAGTAAAACCCAAGGTCGATTACTAACAAGTGCAAAAAGTTGGTTATCTCA